>Ga0072500_127620_pt2 | contig 214855 bp, 196 predicted proteins | sample GBScelen77Swater_FD_63803 | JGI IMG/M metagenome (GOLD analysis project Ga0072500, IMG submission 63803) | Hot spring microbial communities from Great Boiling Spring, Nevada - cellulolytic enrichment S 77C v2 (version 2) | ecosystem: Environmental > Aquatic > Thermal springs > Hot (42-90C) ...
TGGGCAAGATCATTGGGCATAGCATCATTTTTGCAAATGCGACCTGGCACAACTTCGCTCAAACCTGTCTTTTGTTCGCCGTAGCATATGGGATTGGAAAATTAGCGGGTGAAAAGAAGTAATTTTTGCACAGAAAATTTTCGCTTCCGCTTTACATTTCTTAAGGGGGATGGCTTTGTCTTCAGACAAATTTGGAAGATTTGATGAAAATTGAATATCTTTTAAGTGACTAAATCAAGATAAAAATGTAAAAATGTCAGCTAACGAAGAAGAAAAGTTTAGAACGGTCATACAAAAAAACACCTTCTATTTTCGGAACCGCGATTTTGAAGAAAAAAATGAAGCGTATATCCATTCTATGGTTCAAGAAATTTTGGTTTTAAAAGATGAAATTGATAGAAACGGTTTAAGTGAAGATCTCTTCATCAAACTAATAACGGAGAAAGAAAACGGACTTGATGTTTTGCTGACTATAACTGGGTTATCACAAGAAAGTTTACTTCGTATTTTGACATTTATAAGAATAAGTAACGATAAACAACTAACAAAAATCACACACAAAAATCTATGGTTTAGAGCCAACAATGAGCAAGAATGGAAAATTGGTAGAGTGAAAAAGATGATAAAAGAAAATGAAGAATTCGCAAAGGGTATTATTAGTTTATTTTTTAAGGGCGCAACAATTCCCATTCTTAGCAAAGTCATTCCGCTTTTTGAGTTTAAAAAACTTGATATAAGAAAATTAAAACTTGAAATCTCTTCACTAATTGATACCCTTATTAGATACAAAATCAAAGGCTCATATTCAGCAAGCTCAATGAATAACCCTGAGGTAATCTTGAAAGAGTTGCTTAAAGAATTAAATGTGGATTATACAGGTGGCAAGCTAAAACATATACCGAGAAATCTTGATTTTATAATCCCCGATAAGAAAAATCCAAAAGTTATAATTGAATGTTCATATGAAACAACTACGAGCTCAGGAATGGGAGATAAAGCAAAAACTGAAATAGAGGTCGGGAAATCTATAAAAAAATTCTACGAGAATGCAAAATTTATAGGTTTTATTGATGGGATAGGATGGTATGTGCGGAAAAGTGATTTGAGAAAAATGATTAGGGCTTTTGACGATGTTTTCACATTTCACGAAGATGAAATTAAAAGATTTAAAAAGTTTCTCAAAAAAATAATAAATAACGATGAGGGAACTTATAAATAAAGTCATATTAGGCGATGCGCTAGAGGTTATGAAAAACATTCCGGATGATTCAATTGATATGGTTTTTGCTGACCCGCCATTCAATTTAGGCAAAAAATATGGCAAATACGAGGATAAAAAAAGTAGCGAAGAATACCTTCGCTGGTGTAAGTTATGGTTAAGGGAATTGGTAAGGATAACAAAACCAACGGGTTCAATTTTCGTTCATAATATACCAAAATGGCTTACATATTTTGCCGGTATTCTTAATGAAATTGCCTATTTCAGGCACTGGATAGCGTGGGATGCTATGGGAGCACCTCTTGGTAAGACGCTTTTACCCACACATTATGGAATTTTATGGTATACAAAACAACCGAAGGGATTTAAATTTTATGATATAAGAATATCTCACCCGAGATGTAGGAAATGTAATATAGTTCTTCAAGATTATGGAGGTAAGAAAGAAAAGATGCATCCTTTCGGTCCCCTTGCTTCCGATGTTTGGACGGATATTCACAGAATAAGACACAAAAAAAGAAGAAATGATCATCCTTGCCAATTGCCCGTCCCACTTCTTGAGAGATTAATACTCATGACTACCGATGAGAACGACATTGTGTTTGATCCATTTTCTGGAACAGGAACAACTGCAGTTGCAGCAAAGCGACTTGGGAGAAAATTTATAGTTGTAGATATTGACCAAAAATATGTAAAAATAACCGAAGAAAATCTTCTAAAAGCGAGCGAAACAAAAATAAACGGTTGTTATGTGAGTATATATCTTGATAAAATTCTAACAATTAGAGACAAAGATTGGGAGAGATTAAAATCTTCTTTTGTAATTAATGCTCACGATATTGAAACCCGAAGTATAAAGTTAAAGCGAAATATTGAAATTTTACCATTGTTTGAATTTTCATAAATTTTAAACGAACAAACAAAAACAAAAATTCAACCTACTATGAAAATTGCTGTTTGTGTAAACAGAGTCCCTGATACTGAAACAAGAGTAAAAATTGGTCCAGATGGAAAAACAATTGACAAATCGGGTGTAAACTTCATTTTAAATCCATATGATGAATTTGCTGTTGAAGAAGCTCTTAAGACAAAAGAAAAGTTCGGGGGTGAAGTCGTTGTCATATCGCTTGGTGGTAGTGAAAATGTTGAGGTCATAAGGAAGGCATTGGCAATGGGTGCAGACAGAGGAATACTTTTAAAAGACGACTCACAAAGAGATACCTTTTCAATCGCTAAAGCATTAGCCGAAGTTTTAAAAGAGCTCTCGCCAGACATCATATTTTTCGGAAAACAATCAATTGATTACGATGACCAAGCGATGCCAAGTTTAGTTGCCGAACTTCTTGGTCTCCCGTCAATAACTGTCGTTGTCAAGCTTGAGATCAATTCAGATGGAACGGTGATAGCCGAACGCGAAATTGAGGGTGGAAGGGAGAAGGTTCGTGGTAAACTTCCAATTGTAATTGGAGCTCAACGGGGATTAAATGAACCAAGATATCCTTCATTGAAGGGGATAATGGCAGCGAAAAACAAACCAGTTGAAGAAAGAGAAGCGCCCAAATTTGATAACAAAACAGAAGTAATTGAAATGCTTTTACCTCCGCCGAAGAAACCAGGTAGAATAATTGGCACTGATGCAAGCGCTGTCTCTGAGCTTGTCAGGTTGTTAAGGGAGGAAGCAAAGGTTATTTGAAATTTTATAGTTGCAAAATAATTTGATAATACTTATTTTAAAACAAATTCAAAGAGATGTCAAATGGCAAAAAGAGTTTTAACATTTGCGGAACAAAGGGAAGGGAAATTTAAAAAATCAGCTTTTGAGGCGGTAAGAACAGGGAGAAAAATTTCAGATGAAATTTCAGCTGAATTCTTAGCGCTTGTTATAGGAGATGAAAATGCAACAAAGTTAGCACCTGAACTCGGCGGATACGGAGCAGAAAAAGTCATCGTCGTTCAAGACGATCGGCTTGGTTCATATTCACTTACCGCATATTCAAAAGTTATATCTGAAGTTGTCAATAAATATGATGTTGATTATATCTTTATGTCAGCAACCGCAATGGGTAAGGAACTAGCACCAAGGGTTGCTGGTAAAATTGATGCTGGATTTGCGCTTGATTGCACTGATTTAAAAGTTGAAGACGGGGAGATAATCGCCACAAGACCTGTATATGCGGGTAAAGCTTTTATTAAGGTCAAGATAAACTCGGAAAGAAAAATTTACACTTTGAGACCAAATGTCTTCACAGCTGGTGAAAGCGACGGGAAGCCGGCTGAGGTTGAAAGGTTTGAGGTCAATTTAACTGATGATGATTTTTCTGTCGTGGCTTTTGAGACGGTGGCTTCAACGAAAGGCAAGCTTGATGTGACCGAAGCAGATATAGTTGTTTCAGGTGGGCGGGGTTTGAAAGCACCTGAGAATTTCAAGATGATTGAAGAACTTGCAGAAATACTCGGTGGAGCAGTTGGGGCGTCAAGAGCTGTTGTTGATGCCGGATGGCGTCCGCACGACGAACAAGTTGGACAAACAGGTAAAACTGTATCTCCAAAACTTTATATCGCAATTGGAATATCGGGAGCAATTCAGCATCTTGCGGGGATGTCTTCTTCAAAAGTGATAGTTGCGATCAACAAAGATAAAGACGCCCCAATTTTCCAGGTTGCGGACTATGGTATCGCAGGGGACTTGTTTGAAGTTGTTCCAGCTTTGATTGAAGAATTAAAAAAAGTTTTAGGGAAGCAATAATTTTAAAATCAAGGAGGACTGATAAAAGTGAGGAAAATTCAAGTTGACATAGTTGGTTTATCTGCGACGCCGACTGGACCGAGTTCTTACGCTTTGATATTGAAAGAGGTTGGGGGTGATAGACGTCTTCCTATAATCATCGGCTCCTTTGAAGCCCAAGCTATCGCACTTGAGTTGGAGAACGTAAAACCACCAAGACCCTTGACACACGATTTGATAAAAAATATACTTGATGGGCTTGGCGTTTCAATGATTGAGGTCGTAGTGACGGATTTAAGAGATGGGACATTTTATGCGAAAATTTATCTTGAGCTAAATGGTTTAACTTACGAGATTGACTCAAGACCAAGCGATGCTATAGCGGTAGCGATAAGATGTGGCGCACCAATATATGTAAATGAAGAAGTCATGGAAGAAGCTGGATTTGCACCAGAAGAGGAAACCTCAGCTGAGGAAATAGAAGAGGAGGAAGAAAATCCAAGCTTATCTGACGAAGATATAACCGAACCCCCAGCGCCCAAGAGAACACCGAAACCAACTTCAAAAGAAGAAAAACTTGCTGAACTTCAAAGACAACTTGAAGAGGCAATAAAGAAAGAAGATTACGAACGAGCTGCTAAAATCCGCGATGAGATAAGAAGGTTGAAAATGGGCGATTAAATTGGTTAAAAATAAATTCGGAGAGAGCAATGAAGCGTTGTTTCATTTTTCTTCTCTCTTTTCTCATACTTTTATTAACACAAACTTTATCGCAATCAAATGAAAAAGTAAAGCAACTTATAGCCGATGGGGACGAGTTTTCAGAGAAGAAATTTGACAATTACAAAGCGCTTGAAAAGTATACAGAAGCTTATAAAATTGACCCGCAAAATTACGATGTCCTTTGGAAGTTAAGCAAGGTCTATGTTGACATCGGGGAGCATCTGCCCGCAAATACCAAAGAGGAAAAGAAAAAGCAACTTGAAATGTACGAAAAAGCGAGGGAGTTCGCTGAGCTTGCAATAAAGGTCAATCCAAATGGTTCAATGGGTTATACGCGCAGGGCAATAGCTCTTGGTAGAATTGCACTCTTCAAAGGGGTTTGGGAGTCAATTGACCTTGTAAAAGAAGTGAAAAAGGATTGTGAGAAAGCAATTCAACTTGATCCAAACAATAGCGTCGCATACTATGTCCTCGGCAGAACACACGCCAAATTATGTGAAAGACCTAAATTTGCTCGCAATCTCCTCGGACTTGGCTGGGCAAGTTATGAGGAAGCGATAAAAAATTACGAGAAGGCGATAAGCTTGAGACCGACATTTATAATGTATCGCCTTGACGCTGCGAAAGCTTATATTGAAGTCAAAAATTACGCAAAAGCGAAGGAACATTTGATGAAAATACCAGAACTTCCAACCGAAGATGAGGACGATCCTCAATTTAGAAAAGAGGCACAAGAACTCCTGGAAAAGATAAAAGACAAATAAAAAATGAAGCGACTTTTTCTCCCCATCCTTTTTATTTTCATCATCGGCTTTTCAAATTCACAGGAGATTGATTGTAAAGTCACCGTTAATTTTGAACAGCTCCCACCGCAAAACAAAGCTGACCTATCTGACTTCGCCGAAAAAATTCAACGATACATCAACAATTACAAATGGACGAATGTCGACCTCGGTGGTGAAAAAATTCAGTGCACTATGAACATTTTCTTTACCTCAGCAAGTGGCAACAATTATCAAGCTCAGATTTTCATCGGCTCACAAAGGAAAATTTATGACTCTGACAAAAGCACGGCAATTTTAAGGATACTTGACGATAAAGTTGATTTCGTCTACGACAAAAATGCACCTCTATATCACGATGAATTCCGTTTTGATCCACTTTTAAGTTTGATTGATTTCTATGTCTATATCATAATTGGCTACGATTTTGACACTTATGAACCTTTCGGTGGGACGGAATTTTTTGAGAAAGCTTTTAGAATTTGCACGAACGCTCAATCTTCAAAATTCTCAAGGGGATGGCAAAGGGTCGCATCTGGCTATAGCAGATATAATTTGATAAACGAACTTCTTGACCCGAAGTATTCCGACTTTAGAAAAGCAATGTACAATTATCACTACAATGGTCTTGACATAATGCAAAAACAACCCGATGAAGCAATAGCAACGATTGATTCCGTTATTGATGTTATGTTGAACATAAAAAACAACATCAATCAAACATCAACGCTTGTAAAACTTTTCTTTGACGCGAAATATCTTGAACTTGTGGAAATTTTCAGGAACGCAAAGAACAAAGAAACATACTTTAGAAAGTTAATTCTTGCCGACCCTTCACATCAGACAACTTATCTTGAGCATATGAAAGATTAAAAAGATGGAAACATTCAGGAGAAAAAGTTTTTGGCTTGAAACAGCTGGTGAATTTAAATCACAACCGGAATTAAAAGGACATCTAAAAGTTGACATCGCAATAATTGGTGGTGGTTTCACAGGACTTTCAACCGCGTATCACATTAAAAAAGCTCAACCGTCGCTTGATGTTGCCATAGTTGAATCACAAATCTGTGGATATGGAGCAAGCGGTAGAAACGCCGGCTTTGGAATGACGCTTTTCGGTTTAACCTTCAGCTTGACTGCTTTAAGATTTGGCAAGGATAAAGCCGTTCAAGCCCATCATTATATGGAGAAAGCAGTTGATTATTTAAGCGAATTCATCACAGAAAACAAAATTGATTGCGATTACGAAAGACCAGGATTTTTAAGGGTAGCAACATCAAAGCCCTATGTAAAAAGGATCAAGCACGAAATAGACCTTATGCGTTCACTTGGAATAGAGGGTATAGAATGGCTTTCACAGGAAGAAGTGAGAAGAGAGGTCAACAGTCCCCTTTATCTTGGCGCTTGGTGGGAACCAAGATGTGTTTTATTAAACCCAGCAAAACTTGCTTGGGGGATTAGAAATTTGAATCTTGAACTCGGTGTTAAAATTTTTGAGTTTTCCCCTGTTTTTGAAGCAAGAAAAGAAAATTCAAACTTTAAAATCAAAGCCGGAAAGGGTGAAATCACAGCGAAGAAAATTTTGTTCGCTACAAACGCCTTCTCACATCTTTTTCCCCAACTTAAACGAAAACAGGTTCCAGCTTTTACTTACATAGTTTTAACTGAACCGCTTGATGAAAAGTTTTTCAATGATGTTGGCTGGAAAAATAGACAAGGAATTGAAGACGCGCGAAACCTTGTCCATTATTATCGGCTCACGAAAGATAACCGCTTGCTTATGGGCGGTGGAGATGTCGGGGTAGCCTTTGGGAAGAATATGAACCTTGATGAAAATGAAAGAATTTTCAAGGAATTGAAAAACTATGTCAAAAAACTTTTCCCCGTCTTAAAAGATGTCAAATTCACACACCAATGGGGCGGTCCAGTCTCTGTCACAATTGATATGGCACCTGCGATCGGAAAAATAGGGAATGAAAATGCCTATTATAGCCTAGGCTGCGTCGGTCATGGCGTCTCACTTACAAACTTAAACGGTAAACTGCTTGCGGATTTACTCCTTGAAAGAAAAACTGACTTAACTGAAATTTTCTTCGTAAACAGAAAAACCATACCCTGGCCACCTGAACCATTACGCTTCGGGATAAGCCACTTGATACGTGGCTATATGCGACTTGAAGACAAAATACTTGACGCTTAATCTCGCCTTTCAAACAAAAAAATCTCTATCCCGAGAAATCTCTTTCTTGAATTTAAATTCATTAAACGCTTCAGATTCTCAAGAGCGATCCCTTCAACCTCCCACGGATGGGATGAAACAAACCATATCCTCTTGTAACCTCCGACGATAGAGAGAAAATATCTAATGTGTTTTTCAGCTTCTTCACCAGAAAGGTCTTGAAAACTGAAAGTTCTGACATCTGTTCTCTTGAAATAGTAGTAAAAGACATACTTGCTCGCAACTATTAAGTCATTTTCCTCTATTCTTTCCTCCACAAATTTCGCTACCTCTCGCCACTGTTCCTTGTTCGTCTTTGCATAATACCAAACGAGATTAACAACTGAGAGAACAAAGACTAAGACCAAAATGATATCTTTAAATTCCTTACGAACGAATTCAAGCCCCATTGAAGCAAGCATATAAAAAGCAACCGACGACGGGATGGCGTATCTTGTGAAATAAAAAGGAGTTAAAAACTGGGAAAGAATAAATGGCAAAATTATCGGCGAAAGAAACCAAATCCAAAGCATGAAAATAAACTTTCTTCTTTCGGGATTAACCCTTTTGAAGTTCAAATGCAAGACAAAAATCAAAACGCTTAAAATAAAAAGCAAAATTGCCGAAGAAGAATATTCAATGATAAAACTTTTCAAAATCACATTTCCCGCTTCATCCCTTGGCATTGGGTAAGTGGCCCCAGAAAATTGGATCAATGTTTTCCCAATATCAACAAAGCTAGGCCTTGGTAGCCAGAAACCTTGAGAAACTATTTTCTTGGCTTGATTTAAAACCACGATTGCTCTCGGAATGTAAAAAAGCAAAGACAGAGAGAAGAAAAACGAAAATTTTTTAATTCTATTAGCGTAGCAAAGCAGAACGAAAACAATGTGAGAAAAAACGATGAAAAAAGAATAAATGTGAGTGTAAAGCATCAAAACAACGCTTAATGTGTAAAAGATGAAAAATTTCATTTCCCCCCTTTTCAACGCTTCAAGCAAGAAAAGATAAGATAGCGTTGAAATCATCAAAAAAAGTGAATATGCCCTTGCCTCCTGGGAGTAAAACACAAGAAAAGTTGAAATGCTTGTCAAAAGAGATGATAAAAGCGCAACTTCCCTATCAAAACTGGATAGAAGCTTGAAAACGATGAAAATTGTAGCGGAGCCGAAAATGACAGATGGAAAACGAACTGAGAACTCAGAATCGCCGAAAATTTTTATCCAAAAGTGAAGGATAAGATAATAAAGAGGTGGATTTGCGTCTGATTCAAGTTTTACAATCTCCAAAGTTTTCAGCTTCGCAATTTTCAGAGATGTCCCTTCGTCAAGCCATAAACTTTCCTCATCAAGTAGAAAGACCCTCAGGAAAATCCCAAGCGTAAATATGAGGATGAAAATTTTTGCCCTCACGATTTGGCAAGATTTTTAACTTCAGCCAAAATTTTTGCAACATCCATCTCATTGTTGTAAAGGTGGAATGAGACTCTGACAGCCATCAAATTTCCCTCTGTCACGGGTCGCACTCTGATTCTTCTTTCAGCAAGATGTGCAACTATTTTATCGTAGCTTAAATTTTTCATCTTGAAAGTTATCATCGCAGTTCTAAAGCTTTCATCGGCTGGGGATAAAACTTCAACCTCTGGAATTTTAAGTAGCTCTTGATAAAACGATTCCGCAAGTGCTCTGTTATGTTCCCAAATTCTTTCAATTCCGATTGCGTTGATGAAATCAAGCGCTGTCTCAAGCCCGAAAAACAAAGCTGGGTTTTGCGTCCCGTATTCAAATCTTTGCGCAGACGGTTGAAACTTGAGCTCATTTTTTTCTATGCTATAACCAGCATCTGAATAACCCCCAACTGTCAATGGTCTTACTACATCAAGAAGTTCTTTCTTAACATAAAGAATTCCAGTTCTCTTCGGTCCGATAAGCCACTTATGACCGCTTGTTGTGTAGAAATCGCAGTTATATTCCCTTAAATTTACAGGCATCATCCCCGGAGCTTGTGCTCCATCAAGGAAAACCCATATACCTTTATCTTTTGCAAACTTACATATCTCTTTCTCTGGAAGTCGCTGACCTGTTGTACATGTGACATGGCTTACGAAAATCAACCTCGTTTTTTTAGTCATCAACTTTTCAATCATTTCAAGATTTCCACGCCAGTTTGCTGTATCTGGCTCAAATGTCTTGAGAACAATACCATCTCTTTTAGCTCTGTTTAGAAGTGGTAAATTCCCAGCTACATGCTCATGTGTCGTCAAAATCACTTCATCCCCATTTTTAAGCGGTAAACCATTGACAATTATATTAATCCCTTCAGTCGCACAGCCAACGAATGCGATCTCTTCTTTATCACAGTTCAAAAAATTTGCAAACTTTTCTTTTATCTTCCACCATTTTTCAATATCGTGATTCGGCGTGGGGAACCTGTCAAGGTTATCCATCTCCTCTTTAACCCTTTGGCTCACAACATAAGGTGAAGAACCAAGTCCACCAGTGTTAAGATAAATGTAATCTTTCGGTATTGGAAACTGTCCCCTGACAAGTCGCCAAAACCTTGCATCAGATGGTTCAATTTGACTAAGCTCGCTCTTAAATTCGTCAAAACTTCGCTCGGTTTTAAATTTTAAATTAGGTGCAAGAAAACCAGCTGTCGTCAAAAAAGCAATTGATCTTAAAAATTCCTTTCGCCTCATTTTATCTTCAAATTAAGTTTTTAATCAACTTCCATCTCAACATAATTTACCAACTCCCCTATATTCTGAATCCAAGCGGTGATTTTATCCCCAGGCTTTATCGGTCCTACACCCTCAGGTGTTCCAGTTGAAATAACATCACCAGGATAAAGCGTTATATATTTGCTTATTGACTCAATTATTGTCGGAATATCAAAAATCATATTTCTTGTGTTTGAATTTTGGCGAAGTTCATCGTTGACCCAAAGTTTCAAATCAAGTTCAACGGGTGGTTGAATTTCATCAGCAGTCACAATCCAAGGTCCCATCGGTGCAAAATAATCAAAGCTTTTTGACCTAAACCACGGATATTTCAATTCTATATCTTTCCTCTGAAGGTCCCTTGCTGTGACATCAATCATGATCGTATATCCAACGATATAATTCCACGCATTTTCACGCCTGATTTTCTTTCCCCTTTTCCCTATGACAACGGCAAGTTCAATCTCGTGGTCAATCCTGCCAACCTCACTTGGAAGATAAATTGTCTCAAGATGACCAACGACAGAGGTGCTACTTTTTGCGAAAATTATCGGTTCCCCCTCAGGAGCTGATGAGCCAAACTCACGAGCATGCAACTCGTAATTTCTGCCCAAACAAATAAGCTTTGGAGGATACTCAACCGGAGCATTATATCTGAATGATTCCTTGACGAAAAGATATTCCATCAAATTGTGTTTATCAACGAAATCAACAACTCGCTTGAAAAGGTCTATGTTAAATAGTTGCTCCCTGAAAAGTTCGGTGACCGTTTTTATCTTTGGAAAATCATCAATTTTATTTTTTAACTTCTGGTAAAGTGGAAGAGCATCCGTTAGGTTTAAAATCCTCCCGCTTTCATCATAAATTAGCCCAATGAAACCTTCTCGTTCAGTCCGCAAAGATAAAACTTTCATTTGGTTCGCACTCGCCTTTGTTTTTAAAATCTCACTAATTTTAACAAACTTTTTAAACTTTATCAAGCAAACTTTCAAAATTTGACAATCTTGCACTATTTTTTTATTTTTGAAATAAAACTATAAAGACCAATTAAAAAATGTTCTTTGGGGTCAAGTTGATAAGCCAGATTTTAAACTTCGTTTTTTCATTTTTTCCGATAGCATCTTTGATGTATCTCGCCTATAAAATTTGGGAAAAGAAACGAACACAGTCAGGATTTTCCCATCTCCTCTTTGCTTTTCTTCTCACATTTATAGCACCATTCCAAACATTCCTGCTCGTCTTTTTCTTTGAATATCTATATGACTATGAAGCAAGCATAGCGACGATTGTCTTTTGGGTCGGATTAATTTTCGCGCTCTGGGGGACGAAAAAAATCGCCGAAAATATCTCATCAGGTTTGGAAGAAGAAATAAAAAGGGTCATAAAGTGGGTAGTTTTCATTTCTGTCCTTCTCGCCGTCGTTTATTATGTGCCGATCTATTTTAAATTGCAGAGGACATTGATCTGGAAAATTGGTGCCCTTTTTTACATTTTCAGCAGTATCGCGCTTTGGGGTCTTTTCACTTCAATTTCACACATCGCCAGTTTAGTGGAAGAATTAAAAAATGGTGCAAAAATTCTAAGAACTTTAAGTTTTTACCTGTTGATAGAACCGTTGATTTATTTGACGCTCGTCTCGTTTGAGGTACTGCCATCTTGGCTTTTCAAAGCAAGATTTGTGATGTCGTTTATAAGCGTTTTGCTCGCAATTTTCATCGTTTCATTCACGCTAAATCTGTCAATAAAACATCTTCCAAAAATTATTGCAGGCATAGAGACATTTTATACAGGCAGAATAAAACCCTTATCCATTCGCAAGCTTAGGTCCCTTATCTTAATCTTACCCCCATTTATCGCTGTGCTTTTAATCTTACAAACAATCCTGATCAAAAACTACATAAAATATGAGGTGGAACGATATGCCCTGGAAAAATCAAAACTTTTGAAAACATTGGCAAATTCAATTGAATTTTCGCTTGAAAATAATTTCAAAATCCTTGAAGAGCTCTCCAACGATAAAGATATCATAGAGATTAACATCCCATCGCTTCAATCAAAATATGCAAGAGCTTTCCAGCGTTTCCCAAGTTACATTGGAAATGTCAGCAGAGTTGATGAAAAAGGAATTTTAAGATACACATTCCCACCGGATCCGAAAGCAATTGGAAGAGACATAAGCTATCAAGCACACATAAAAAAATTTTTAATTGAAAAGAAGCCGTTCGTAAGCGAGGTGTTCAGATCTGTCCAGGGGTATGATGCGGTGGCATTGGGTCAGCCGGTTTTTGATATCAGAGGCAATTTTAAAGGTAATGTCTCCTGCTTGATTGATGTCAAGAAGATGCTTGAGCACTTTTCAAAACTTGCTGGTGAAGGTCTGGATCAGTTTTATGTTTTCAACCTAAACAATCAAAAAATTCTTTACTCAAACGATTTAAGTTCAATCGGGCAAAACTTTTTTGAGGTCGCAAATAAATTTGTCAGGGCTGATATTAAAAAAGATGAATTAATTTCAAGCTTTGAAAATGAAACCGCCAATGGAAAGGCAATTGAAGGAAGACATAAGTGGCTTAGAAAAATCAAGTTCGCGCTTTCATTTGCAAAAATTGAATTGCTTAAAAATGATACCGAAACATGGGTTTTTGTCAATCTAATTGACGAGGTAACGGTACTTCAGAAAACATTTTATCATTTTCAACTTTATTATGTGCTTTTCTTCGCTTCAATTTTAATTTTCCTCTACCTTTATCTTACGAACATCAATTCAATAAGATATACCTTCAACCTTGAGGAGGAAATAAACAAACAGGCGGAGGAGATAATTCAATCCGAAAGGAAATACCGTGAGCTTGCTGAAAATCCGCTCGTTGGTCTCGCAATTTACGATGAGAACGGTTTCATATTTGTCAACAGGCGACTTTGTGAGATGTTTGGTTATGAGCCAGATGAATTTATGAATTTAACCCCAACTGATATAATCCATCCTGAGGATAAAGAGAAGTGGATTCAAAGAGCTATAGGTTTACTTCGCGGTGGGTATGCACCTGAAAAGGCAACTTACAGAGCTATAACAAAAAACGGCGATGTACTTTATCTGACTTGCTACTCAAAACGAATAATTCATCAACATAAGCCAGCGGTTCAAACTGTTATTTTTGACAGCACGAAGGAAAAACTACAAGAGGACATGTTAAAACACTTACAGAGGGTGGAATCAATAGGGACTTTCACGATGGGAATAGCGCATGATTTCAACAACATACTTCAAATTATAATTGCTTCAGCGCAGATGATTGATTTCAAAGTTTCAAGGGGGAATATAAAGCCGGAGGAGTTGAAGAAATACATAGACAATATAATTTCAATTTCAAACCGAGGTGCTGAACTTATAAAGCGACTTAAAATTTTCACACGAAAGGAAATCCCAGGTGCGGAAGTTTTAGACCTTGACCAAATGATATCTGAAACACTTAACATCATAAAAATGCCTCTGCCGGAGTTCATTGATATTGATGTTAAACTTAATGCCAAGGGTTCAAAAGTTTTTGCCTTAAAAACAGAGATTCAACAGGCGCTGTTAAACATAGTTTTAAACTCAAAGGATGCGATAATTGAGAAAATGAAAAAGGGTTTGTTAAACTCACAAGGTAAGATAATCGTTGAAACGAGAATAAGGGAAATTTCAACGGAAGAGGCAGAGGTATTCAAAGTCAAGCCAGGTAAATATGCCTGCGTAAGGGTCATTGACAATGGAATTGGGATGGATGAGAAGACAAAAGTGAGAGTTTTTGAGCCATTTTTCACGACAAAACAACCCGAAATTGGGACAGGTCTCGGGATGCCGACGGTTTTCGGAATCGTTGTATCGCACGGCGGTTTCATAACGCTTGATTCAAAACTTGGAGAAGGGACAACTGTTGAAATTTGCTTGCCCGTTTATGAAAAAGAAGCACCTAAATTAGAAACAGAAAAAACTAAAGTTGAGGAGCAAAAGAAAAATATAATGCTTATCTCGGAAAACAGAGAACTGAAAAATGAAGTCAGACGAGTTCTTGAAGGAATAGGGTTTGATGTTATCTTCGCCGATGATAGGGTTTCCGCATTTAAAATTTTAAGCGAGAATTCAGATAAAATTTCATTTGTCCTGATTGATTCAAAAACTCCGAGATTACATTTAAGAGAAGTCATAGCGGAGTTAAAAATCGTAAAGCCAGATATAAGGGTCGTTTTGCTCTACTCAACACCTGAGAGCGTCGGGTTGGAAAACATTGAAGTAATTGAAAATCCCGATGAGTTCATTAAAATTTTTTCTTCAATAAAGCCAACCTCATAGATATATGCCGAAAGTGTATGAGTTTGAAATTCCAAACTGTAAAAACTTCACCGGTTATAAACCTTGTTATCCTTATGTCAAGTGTCATGAGACGGGATGCGTTGACCCGAAACCATTTGGCGTCAAAATTCTCATCATAAACCTTGACGCTATGGGAAATGTCCTTTTGACGACTTCAATTTTACCAGCGATAAAGAGAAAATACCCTGAAAGTTCAATTTATTGGCTTACGCTCAAAAACACACATCGCTTACTTGACAACAACCCCTATCTTGATGAGGTTTTCACCTGGGACCCAGAGACATGGCTTATACTTGAAAATATGAAATTTGACATAGTGATGAATGTTGATAAATCAAGAAGATCGGCAAGTTTAACGATGAAATTAAACGCCGATAAAAAGCTCGGCTATGGGATGAACGAACACGGTCAGATTATACCATTGAATCAATCCGCATCTTACGATTATCGTCTTGGGCTGGATGATGAGTTAAAGTTCAAATTAAATCAAAAGACGAGACAGGAAATTTTGTGTGAGATGTTTGAGCTTGAATATAAAAGAGATGAGTATGTTCTTGTTCTGACGGATGAGGAGAGGAAATTTTCCGAGGAATATAAGAGTAGGGTTGGAATAAAAGAAGGGGAGCTTGTTGTTGGATTCAACACTGGCTGTTCTCCGCTTTATCCGAATAAAAAAATGACGATTGAACAACATGTTGAGTTGATAAAGCGGTTATCAAAATATGATGACATTAAGCTTGTCTTGCTTGGTGGTCCAGAAGATACGGAGAGGAATGAAGAAATTTTCAGGCGTTCAATTCAAATTGATGGCGTTGCTGGGAAATTAATTAACACTCCAACAACCGAAGGGATAAGGCGTGGGATTTGTTACGAGAACATTTGCGACATCGTGATAACTGGCGATTCTTACGGCATGCATCTTGCAATAGCGTTGAAGAAATTTACGATAGCTTGGTTTGGTTTAAGTTCTTGGACCGAAATAGACCTCTATGATAGAGGTGTCAAGTTAATCCCCGAGGGACTTGAATGTGCGCCTTGCTGGAAAAAGGTTTGTCCATACAACCTTGAATGTATTCAAATGATAGACCTTGACAGGATTGAGAAAATAGTTGTTGAGTACAAGGAAAAAATTTTTACGAGGATTTGATAAGTTTGACAAGTTTGGCAAAATTTATTAAATTTTTATCGGTTAAAAATTTCGGGACGTAGCGCAGCCTGGTTAGCGCGCTTGCTTGGGGTGCAAGAGGTCGCCGGTTCAAATCCGGCCGTCCCGACTAAACTTAAAAAGCACCTTAAAACGAAGAACGGAAAAACTCTCGCCAAAGCACCTCTTTCCGAAATTAGGGCATTTAAAAAAGCTAAATCAAGATATTATGAACCTAGTCATCGGTTCTCTAAAGAACATTTTTGAAGACGCTTTAATAGCAGCTTCAACTGATGAACCAGTTCTAATCCTCGGGGAAACAGGAACCGGTAAAGAGGTGCTTGCGAGATTTATCCACCAAAATTCAAATAGAAAGGACAAAATTTTCATCCCGATAAATTGTTCAGCCATTCCACCTAATTTACTTGAAAGCGAACTTTTCGGCTATAAAAAGGGCTCATTCACCGGGGCGGAAAAAGATAAAAAAGGAATACTTGAAGAAGCTGATGGTGGAACCGTATTTCTTGATGAAATTGGGGAACTACCGCTTGAATCCCAAGTAAAAATTTTAAGAGCAATTGAAGAAAGGGAAATAATTCCCATAGGCGACACAAAGCCCAAAAAAATTGATGTTCGTTTCATAGCTTCAACAAATGTTGATTTAAAAGCAAAAGTAGAAAGAGGAGAGTTCAGAAAGGACCTTTATTATCGTCTTTCCGTTTTTGTCTATAAACTTCCACCATTGAGGGATAGAATTTTTGACCTGCCTGAATTTGTCAATTATTTTATCAAATTGTCCGGAAAGAATTCAAAAATTGAAATGCCAGTAATGGAGTTATTTTTCTGCTATCCCTGGCCTGGAAACATCCGTGAGCTAAGAAGTGTCATAATATACGCGCTTGCGAAGTCAAACGGTAGCGATATAAAAATTGAACATCTCCCGGATTATTTGGTTCACTTCTGCAAGCATCCCGAAATTTTGCGGGGGAATAACGCAAAAGAAAAGCTTGAATGCTTTGAGGCATACTTGATCTCAGAGACGCTGAAAGAAAATCCCGACCCAAAAGAAGCTGCAAAGTTGCTTGGCATAAGCCTGCGAACTCTTTATAGAAAGTTGTCCAAATATAAAAATTTTTGAAAAAATCAAGAAAATTTTGGGGAAAAATCAATTTTTTCAAAATCAGGGCAATTTCACCTGCATTTTCTTGCCTTTAAATTCAAGTTTGCTTAAATTTAAACCAAACAAAATAAAAACCTCTAAGGAGTTAAGGAGAATGAAAAAAGGAATTCATCCGCCTTATAAAAAGGCGATAATAGCGTGCGTTTGTGGAAACACATTTGAGACAAGGTCAACCGTTGGCGGAGTTATCAAAGTTGAGATTTGCTCAAATTGTCATCCGTTCTTTACAGGGAAACAAAAACTTGTTGATTCTGCTGGTAGAGTTGAACGCTTTATGAAACGCTATGCGAAACACTATCAGGAGTCAAAAGGCGAATAGCCCTTTAGCAGTTTGGAAGGGATTATTAAAAAAGGGAGGGCGTTCGCCTTCCCTTTTTTGTTTCAATAAACAAAAATAAAAACAAAATCGGAGACAAACTAAAATGCTTGTGATCGTCAAAGAGGATTACGATGCAATGAGCAAAGAAGCAGCAAAAATTGTCGCTGACAGAATAAGAAGAAAGCCAAACCTTGTCCTTGGGCTCGCAACAGGTAGCACACCACTTGGACTTTACAAGGAACTTATTAGAATGCATCGCGAAGAGGGACTTGATTTCTCAAAGGTGGTCACATTCAACCTTGATGAGTATGTCGGTTTACCGCCTGAACACGACCAGAGTTATCACTACTTTATGTGGGAAAATTTCTTCAAACATATCAACATCAACCCTGCAAATGTCCATATTCCACAAGGGATGTTCGGCGATTTAAAAATAAGCCCGTATGAAACGGACCCAAAAGTTGAGGCTTATTGCCAATGGTATGAGGAACAGATAAAGAAGTTTGGAGGAATTGACTTGCAAATCCTTGGTATCGGAGCAAATGGACATATCGCTTTCAACGAACCAGGTTCATCGCTTGGTTCAAGAACAAGGATAAAAACATTGACTGAAAAAACAAGGCAGGACAACTCAAGATTCTTCAAAAGCATTGACGAAGTTCCAAAGTATGCTATTACCATGGGGATTGGAACAATTATGGAAGCAAAAGAGGTAATACTTCTTGCAAATGGTGAAAACAAAGCCGATGCTGTAAAAGCAGCGGTTGAAGGTCCAATAACAGCAATGTGCCCAGCTTCAATGCTACAAATGCACAGGAAGGCAATAATAATACTTGACAAAAAAGCAGCATCAAAATTGTCAGCTGAATTTATATATTACGGTTGAAAAACAAAATTTAACCCCACTATGAACATTTGCATCTTTGAGGATGAGAAATACAGGAAATTGCTTCCGCTCGTTTACTTCAGACCTGTGTATGAATTACGCTGTGGAATAATCCCAATCAAGGACAAAATCATAAGAAGTTTTTCAAACCCAAATGTAATTCTTCACGCAAGGGACTATCTGACGGAAGTTCTGAAAAGAGATTACCCAAATTATTATGTCAATGAGCTTCCTGCAAATATAAATCAAGTTCTGTTCATTAACGGTAGAGTTCTTGCCGACCCACACTTTGCGGATAAGTTTAAGTATAACGGGAAGGACATCGCTTATATCAAGGGAGATGATATCGTTGCTTTCTGGGCGAGCGGTGAAAATTTAGAAAAATTTAAAAATAAGTTTGGGACACCACTGGCAAAGTCTGATTTTGAGAATTATGAAAAGATTGAAATATCTGCGAAACTAATAAACTACCCCTGGGACATCATCAATAACAATGGCGAACAGATAGTCATTGACTTTAATATCTTAACCGATGGTAAAGCGAGAAGAGAGGGAAAAATTTACGAAGGCGTTCATCTTTTAAACGAACATTTCATCCACATTGAAGAGGGCGCGAAGATCAAACCTGGGGTTGTGCTTGATGCGGAAAACGGTCCAATTTACATTGGGAAAAATGTTAAAATTTTACCCAACGCGGTGATTGAAGGTCCGGCTTATGTTGGAGATGGGAGCTTGATAAAAGTATCGGCGAAAATTTACGAGAACACAAGCATCGGTCCTGTATGTAAGGTTGGAGGAGAGGTTGAAGCTTCAATAATACACGCTTTTTCAAATAAACAACACGAAGGTTTCATCGGGCACTCATATCTTGGGACATGGGTAAATATCGGGGCGGACACGAACAACAGCGATTTAAAAAATGATTATGGCAATGTCAAGGTTTATGTTGATGGTGAGCTTATTGATAGTGGATCAATGTTTGTTGGACTCATAATGGGAGACCATTCAAAAAGCGGTATAAATTTGATGTTTAATACTGGGACAGTCGTCGGAGTAAGTTGCAACATTTACGGCTCTGGCTTACCTCCAAAATTTGTTCCATCTTTTTCATGGGGTGGAGCTGAAGATGGATTCGTCACCTACCGAATTGATAAAGCGATTGAAGTTGCAAAAAGGGTTATGTCAAGGAGAAATGTCCAATTAACGGAAATTGATGAGAAACTTTTCAGAAAAATCTTTGAGTTGACCGAAGAGGAAAGAAGTAAGGCAGGGGTTAAATAACAAATAAGCCCGAGCATTAAGCTCGGGCTTTTATTTTTTTAATACATATCGCTCATTCCACCTGGAACTGCCGGGGTTTTTTCCTTTTCGGGCTTCTCAAACACAACCGCCTCTGTCGTCAACAACAGCGAAGCAACACTTGCAGCGTTTTCAAGCGCAACACGGACAACCTTCGTTGGGTCAATAACCCCTGATTCAAGTAGGTTCTCAAATTGCTCAGTTTGAGCATTGAAACCAAAGTCATCCTTGCCCTCCTTAACCTTTTGAACTATCACCGACGGCTCAAGACCAGCATTAGCAATTATCTGTCTTATCGGCTCTTCAAGCGCTCTCCTGACGATATCAATACCAACCGCCTGATCCTCATTTTCAGGTTTAAGCTCATCAAGTTTATGCATAACCCTAAGATATGCAACACCACCGCCTGGGACAATTCCCTCTTCAACTGCTGCTTTTGTTGCATGTAAAGCATCTTCAACCCTTGCCTTCTTCTCCTTCATCTCAACTTCTGTAGCAGCACCAATCTTTAAAACAGCAACACCACCGCTCAACTTGGCAAGACGCTCTTGAAGTTTCTCTCTATCATAATCAGATGTCGTCTTCTCAATCTGAACCTTGATTTCATTTATACGACGCTTGATATCTTCCTTATTTCCGGCTCCCTCAACGATTGTTGTATTGTCCTTGTCAACAACAACCTTCTTGGCTTGACCAAGGTATGAGAGCTGAGCATTTTCAAGTTTGAACCCTTTCTCTTCAGAAATCACCGTCCCACCAGTCAGTATTGCGATATCTTCAAGCATTGCTTTCCTTCTTTCACCAAATCCTGGCGCTTTAACTGCACAACAACGCAAAGTCCCCCGGAGTTTATTTACAACGAGTGTAGCAAGTGCCTCACCCTCAACATCTTCAGCAATTACAAGCAAAGGTTTTCCAGATTGAGCTACCTTCTCAAGTATCGGAAGGAAATCTTTCAATGAGCTTATCTTCTTATCATGGATCAAGATATACGGATTTTCAAGGACGCATTCCATTGTGTCAGGATTCGTCACGAAATATGGTGAAAGATAACCTCTATCAAATTGCATACCTTCCACAATCTCCATCGTCGTCTCCGTTCCCTTTGCCTCTTCAACAGTTATAACACCATCACGACCAACCTTATCCATAGCATCAGCGATCAACTGCCCAATTGACATATCATTGTTAGCAGAAATTGCCCCGACATAGGCAATTTGCTTCTTATCCTTGACCTCACGACTAATCTCCTTCAAGCCCTCAACAACTTTTTGTACAGCCATATCAATTCCACGCTTCAGGTCCATTGGGTTTCTCCCAGCCACGACATTCTTCAATCCTTCTTTAAATATTGCTTGAGCGAGAACGGTTGCCGTGGTTGTCCCATCACCAGCCACATCGCTCGTTTTTGAAGCAACTTCACGAATCAACTGTGCTCCCATGTTTTCAACCGGGTCCTCAAGCTCAATTTCCTTAGCAACCGTTACCCCATCCTTTGTCACAACAGGCGGTCCAAACTTTTTATCTATAATAACATTCCGCCCTTTTGGACCGAGTGTAACTTTTACTGCCTCCGAGAGCTTATCAACACCACGCTTTAAAGCTGCACGTGCATCAGCATTGAAAAGTATGTCTTTTGCTGCCATGGTTTTACCTCCCTTTCACTTTTGTTTTTAAATTTTCATTCAATGATTGCAAGTATATCGCTTTCCCTCATGATCAAGAACTCCTCACCGTCAATTGAAATCTCCGTTCCAGCGTATTTCCCATAAAGGACTTTGTCGCCAACTTTAACCTCCATCGGGATTTTCTTCCCATCATCAGTTATCCTACCCGGACCCACCGCAATAACCTCCCCCTGTTGTGGGCGCTCCTTCGCAGTGTCAGGTATCACAAGTCCGCTCTTCGTAACCTCTTCAGCAGGTAATGGCTTTACCACAACCCTATCTGAAAGAGGACGAATGTTAACTTTTGCCATAAAATTCACCTCCTAAGTTTTGTTTTACCTATTAGCACCCGGATTGAAAGAGTGCTAATCGCATAATTAAATATAATGCTTAAAACAATTTCTGTCAAGTGACAAAATGACTAATAAATACAAAAGCAAATTAAAATTCAATCAAAAAATAAGGTATGTGAAATTGAAAGTTTGAAAAAATGTCTTAAATCCTGACCTCGCCATCCAACAACTCCTTTAATGTCCTCTCTGAAAGCATCTGCTTTATCTGCTCACGAATAACACTCCAATTTTGATGGACGGAGCAAGGATTTTCATCCGAACAATTCGGCAATCCAAGAACGCATTTTTTAAATAATTCATCCCCTTCAAGTGCAAGGACAACATCAATTATCTTTAACTTATCAGGTGATTTTCTCAAGACGAAACCACCGTTTCTCCCACGTCTTGAATATATTATTTTTGACCTGACTAGCTTTTGAATCACTTTGGCGAGGAAATGTTTAGGTATTTTTAATTCCTTTGCTATTTCCTTCGTCGTGATATATTTTGAACTGTTAAGCGCGATGTAAAGGACCGCCCTTATCCCATACTCCGTTGTTTTGCTTAAAAGAGCAGGCACTTGTTATTATACGAATCTTTTTTTGTTTTAAATTACAACAAAACAACAAAATTTGGAAATTTCAAGCGGAGTTTTTAAATTTGAAATGAAATTTCCTGGGGCCGTAGCTCAGTTGGGAGAGCGCCACAATGGCATTGTGGAGGTCACGGGTTCGAATCCCGTCGGCTCCACTACCTTTCAACTTAACACTTGAAAATTTTCCCGCCAAAAATTATCTTTTTAAAAAATAAAAAATCCCAAAGTAAAAATGCCAAGAGTCAGGTGGAAAATATACCCGGTTACGGAACATCTTCCAGATGAGATCAAGGAACTTGCAAAAGAAATTGAAAAAGACGGGGGAACTGTCCTAACAATATATCAAGAGCCATATGGCAAGAATTGGCAAATATTTGCGCTTCTACCACTTGAAAAGGTAAAACCAACCCCATTCCAAAGAGACCTTTCCTCATCTCATGTCAAACGTCTTCAAGAAGTGATTGAACAAGTCAAAAGATTCATTGACCCGATCGTTGCCGTAAGATACGCGGAGGGTGAATATTGGACGCCAAATGGCAACCATAGAAGGGAAGCCCTCCTACAACTTGGAGCTAAAGAAATACCTGCTATAATTATCCCAGACATGTCAGTCGCGTTTCACATCCTCTCGTTAAACACTGAAAAAGCGCATAACCTTAAAGAAAAAGCGCTTGAAGTGATCAGAATGTATAGGGGATTACTTGAAACGAATGGGAAAATTTCGGAAATGGAATATTCATTCCAATTTGAAGAAGCTTACTTTATAACGCTTGGTCTAATATACGAGAAACATTTGAAGTTCAGTGGTTCTGCTTATGTCCCGATACTTAAAAAGGTTGATAATTTCATTGACGCACCGTTGCCAGAAGCACTTTCAGTAAGAGAAAAAAGAGCGGAGCTTTTGAAAGAAGTTGATGATGTGATTGAACCGATAGTTCAAAGCTTGAGAGAAAGAGGGATTAACCATCCTTTCTTAAAGCAAGCGGTTGTTTCAAAAGTAAACCCAATAAAAAGGAAGAGAACTGCAACGATTGAATATGATGAACTCTTCAAACAAATGAGAAAATCACTTGAAAAACTTGATCCATCTTCAATAACGATGGAAGAGCTTATAGCTATTGCCTCCGAGATGAGCGGTTGGAGCGATTAATCACTTGTAAATTTTTTCAAACCCTTTGATATTTCTCTTAATCTTTTATCAACAAGGTAATTGACTGTGCCTGGTTCAAATTTTCCGTCTTTAAGTCGTTTGCCTGCTTTTACACCTGTTAAAATTTCAATGCCCTCGTCTATCGTTTCAACTGGATAAATGTGAAACAAACCTTTTTTAACTGCTTCAACGACATCATCCCTTAACATTAAATCATCAACATTTTTCTTCGGTATTATCACACCTTGTTCGCCTGTTAAACCTTTCGCCTTACACACATCAAAGAAACCTTCTATCTTCTCATTTACTCCACCTATTGGCTGAATGTCCCCTTTTTGATTAACTGAACCGGTAACCGCAATACCTTGTTTTATCGGCAAGCCCGAAAGAGCTGAAAGTAATGCGTAAAGCTCTGTTGAAGATGCGCTATCCCCATCAATTCCAGAATACGACTGCTCAAAACAAATACTCGCTGATAAAGTTAATGGTTTATCCTGCGCGTATTTCTCACGCAAATAACCAGCTAAGATTAAAACCCCCTTATCGTGAATTCTACCGCTTAAATTTGACTCCCTCTCAATGTTGATAATCCCAGCCCTGCCCATTGAAACGCTCGCAGTTATTCTAACGGGTCTACCAAATCTATAATCACCAATCTCATAAATTGTCAAACCATTAACTTGCCCAACCCTTTCACCGGTTACATCAACAAGTATAACACCCTTTGATATCATCTCTTTTATTTTATCCTCAATCATCTTCCTTCTTTCAAAACTTTCCTGAATCGCTTTCTGAACATGTGAAGGTTTAACTTGATTGCTTCCATCAACTCTCGCCCAGTAATCCGCCTCCCGTATTAAATCAGCTATAGTGCTAAACCTTGTGGTAATTTTATCCCTTCTGCCAGCTTGACGCACAGCAAATTCAACAACTTTACCAATTGCTTCCCTCTCAAATGGTCTCAAATTTTCATCCCTACAAATCTTCCTTATAAATTTCGCATATTGAATTATCGCTTCATCGTTCAAATCCATTTCAAAATCAAAATCCGCCTTTATCTTGAAAATCTTCTGAAAGTCCTCGTCATATTCATAAAGCAAATGATAAAGTTCAGGGTCTCCAAGCATTATAATTTTTGTATTTATCTCAATTGGTTCTGGCTTCAAAGAAATTGAACTTATCTGAAAGAAAACATCCATCGGCTGAATTTCAAGTTTTCTATACATAAGCGTTCTCTTAAGTGCTTTCCAAACACCTGGCTCACTTAACGCATCCCTTGCATTTAAAACGAGATAGCCACCGTCCGCCTTTAAAATTGAACCAGCTTTTATCTTTGTAAAATCAGTCCTCCAAAAACCTCGCGAATCATAAACCTTCTCTATCGTCCCGAATATATTTGAAAATGTCGGTGTAGTCTCAATTATAACAGGAACGCCTTCCTGTTCAGAGTTATCAAGTATGACATTAACACGATAAGGAAGAAATGGGTCAACTTCCTCTTTTTGTTCGGGGGAAAATGGCACTGACTTAACTTGTTCAGCTGTAGCTTTGAAAATATGTAGATTGTTCAAAATATGCTTGCGAACATCGTCAAGATATTCGTGGACTTTCGGTATTTTAAACTGCTCTTTTATCTCATCAATTATTCCATCAACAATTGACCTAACCGCCTCACGTTCAAGCTCTTCAAGTTCCCTTGAAAGCTCCCTTGCAAGTATCATCTCCTTTTTGAAAATTTCCTGCATCTGCGCCTGAAGCTCAAGATATTTGCGCTCTATCGCCTTGACTTCCTCCTCGGATATTTTACCCGACTTGGCAAGATTTACGAGCTGTTCAATTGGAACTGGCTTACCTTCAACTATCGGGACAATGCTAGGCTTTATGACATTTTCAACCTGCATGTTTATTATGGCGAATCTTTCCTTCTCAACTTTTTTCTGAAATTCCCTTAAAAGTTCCTGCTCCTTCCTCTGATATTTCTCAATAACTTTATTCCTTGCGTCAACATACTTTTCATCTTCAAGCGTCCTTGGGATTTTCTGCTTCAGATAAAAAATCATCGCTTCCATATTTCGCTTAAACATTATCGCCTGACCTCGGGGAAATTCAAGAAGTCGCGGCTCATCGGGATTTTTGAAGTTGTAAACATAACACCTATCCGGAGCCTGTGGCGCCTTGGGGGAAATTTGCTTCAAAATGTGTTTTATCGTCGTCATACGCCCTGTCCCCGTCAAACCACAAACAAAAACATTATAACCAGGAGCGAAAAGCTCCGTCCCCAGTTTCAGCGCCTTTAAAGCCCTATCCTGACCGATTATATCCTCAAGTGGCTCAATCTCATCGGTTGTTTCAAATTGTAATTTCTCAACTGGACATGACCATTTTAATTCATCGGGATTTAACTCTTTGAATTTGTGCTTATATTTTAATCGCTCCATTTTTCAGTGAAGGTTTGTTTGACTACAATTGAAATTTAACACTTACAGTGGAAAGAAAAAATTTCACTTCAAACTTGAATTGGATACGTCTCGGGGATACGAACGACCTTGCTTACCTTTTCACTTTTCAACAACTCAAAAATTTCACTGCGCTTAAGTAACTTTGGCTTATCCCTTTTAGCGTCAACTATACAAATGAAACCAAACGGTTCATCCGACTGATTTATAAATTGATGTGGGACATTTGAACCAATGTAAATTACATCCATAAAATTCATTTCATAAACATCATCACCAGCAACTGCCAAACCATTACCACGAACGCAGATCACGACATGCTCATGGCGATGTTTTTCAAGTGTAGAATATCCACCTGGGGCAATTTCAAAATATCTCACATGAAATTTTGTATTTTCCCCCGACTTCCCCACAATTACTCGTCTACTGACATTGAGCCAGGTGTTTCTTTCATCTTTATATTGTTTTACTTCAACTCCTTCCCAATTGAAATCACTGAACTTTAAAAATCTGACTTTGTTGCTCATTACGGGATCGTTTTTTGCAAAAAATATAATGAAATCGGCTTAAAAACAAAAAGGGCAGGACAATGCCTGCCCCATATTATATTACTTCTTCTGTTTTGCTTGCGCATATTGTTTTCTTAACATCTCCGCTTCGTGTTTTATCTCGGCAAGGTCTTTCTTCATCTCCGCCCACCCATACCAATGCTGATAATCCGGATTCATATGGAACGCACCTTGAAAACTTCTCATCCTGTGCTCAAGAAACATAACATAGAGCTTTTGCTCTATCGGATGACGAACCTCATAGAACCTCAACAAGTCGGTGTGAAGAGGATAATCTTTTGGACGCTCAAGTATTCCATCTCTATAAAGCGATTCAACGATCTCAATCGCCTCAGCCATAAGTTTATCTGATTCCTTTATAACTTGGTCTGCTTTTTCAAGTTGTTCCTTCGCAAAACTTGGGCTGTGACATTGGGAGCAAATTTTTATCATTCTATTTCTCTCCGCTTCCCATTCCTCCGCTGTCAATCTAACGACTTTCCCTGCTTCAATGATTTTTATCCTTTCTGTGAAATTCCCTTTCTCATCAAGGACGCCAAGTCCACGCATAATCGTGTTTCTCAACTTCGCCCATTCTGGGTCCTTTTCAGCAACTCTTAAAGCGAGGAAGCCCCAAGCTGTTTTAACTCCGTGGTCACCATTTGGCATATGGCATGTCTGACAAACGGGAGCTCTTGGTGTTGATGAATCAGCCTTATACGGTTCTTTATACCACTGACTCAATGGCTTGCTGAAATCCCAATTCTTCCCCTCCGTAAAATAAATTGTCCCATGCTTTGAAGTGCTCCACATCTCCCATTGCGGATGGTCAAATCCCATATGACAAGTCATGCACGCCTCGGGTTTTCTGGCTTCAACGGTTGAGAACTTATGCCTTGTATGACAAGCATCGCATTTCCCCTCATCACGCCCAATTCTATGGCAACCACCGCAACCCTTTTCCCCTTCAATTAAAACGCTTGGTTGATCCTTCGTCGTAGGCATAGCCATCATCGCAACCCAAGCCAGAGCATGCTTCCCTCTTTCAAACTCATTCACCTTGTCCTCATGACATTGTGCACAATTCCTCGGTGAAACAAGTCGCCTCACCCTTTTATCTTCACAACTACTCTTTGACTCGTGTATCTCCTTCACCGCCTCTTTGACAGGGATATGACAATCCGCACATGTGACACCAGCTTCATAATGCTTGCTCAACTTCCAATCCCTAATCGCACTCGCAGTTATACCCTTTGAAACATGGCAATCAATGCACTCCTGCGCTTGAGCGGTCTTCACCGCTTTTGAAACATCAGGATAAAAGACCACAAGAGAAATAACTATTAGAACAGGGACAAAAAGAAAAGCTAACAAATTAATGATATGCTTCATCAGTGTGCCCTTGATTTTGTTTTTAAGGCAGAAAAAATTTAATAAAAAAAGACAAAATCGTCAAATTTTATACGGCACTTTCAATTCCCCCAATTAAATTCAAATTAAGCTCGCAAAATTTTCCTCTTGAAATTCTCACTTGCCCGTCTTGGGTCATCCGCTTTCATAATCCCGGACACAACAGCAACACCATCAGCCCCGGCTTTCAAAACATCATCAACATTTTCAACCGTTATCCCACCGGAAGCAAAAACAGGGATACCTTCACCAAGAATTTCTTTTGCTTTCCCTATCATCTCAAGCGGGACTATCTCGCAGGAATCAACAGATGATGAAGGGAAAACTGAACAAAAGGAGATGTAATCCACAGCGTTTTCCCTTGCCCACTCAATTTTCCTGACATCATTGCCGCAGGTAACGCCGACAATTTTATCAAACCCAATTTTACTTTTAATCTCGGCAATTGACGCTTTCGGTATCTCGTAGCCATCAAGATGAACACCATCAGCATCTACCAATGCACAAAGCTCCAAATCATTAGCAATTAAAACTGGGACTTCCTTCTTATGCGCTACTTCAATTATTTTTCTGATAATCTCACAAAGCCTCTCAAACTCCAACTCCCATTCCTCTCTCTGCGCCCATATTTGAATCACATCAACACCTCCTTCAATCGCCCTCTCAACGATCTCAAGCACCTTCCCTTCACCTAATTTTTTAACCGAATTTATATCAACGACGAAGTAAAGACCGCCTTTGATTTTCATTTTTCACCTCCATCCTTTGTTAACAGCATTTATGTAAGCGCTCCAGTAAGGGTCTGCTTCTGGATAAAAAAACTCACTTCTAGTTCCATCCGGCTCTTCAATCCAAAATCCGTATGTTGCTTCCGTCAAATAGCCAACCTCGGCAGAGTTGATACCATTTTCCTCAAGAAGGTTGATAAGCTCCGTTACTTTTCCTTCCTTCACAGCGATTATCAATGTCCCTTCACTCAAAGAGATATATGGATCAATCTCAAAAAGTTGACAAATTTTTTCTGTTGTTTCAGAGATGGGAATTTTATCCCTGTAGATGTGAGCACCGCAACCGGAAGCAACAGCCAATTCATAAATCCCTCCCAAAACACCACCTTCTGTTGCATCGTGCATTGCGGATACACCTTCATCGCGGACACCGACCTTTACAGCGATCAATGCATCGTTTACAACTGAAAACTTTCTAAAATAATTTTGTGCCTCTTTTAAAAACCCAGAACCGAAATTTTTCTCTATCGTCTCGGGGAAAACACGCGCAAGTATTCCAGTGGTCGCAATTGCTGTGCCTTTGGTTATAACAATCCTATCACCTGGCCTAGCCATATTTGAAGCAAGATACTTATCAATATCACCAATTGAAATAAATGTCCCTCCTCCGACGATCGTGTAATCTATACCGAAAAATTTCCCTGTGTGCCCAGCAACAATCGCAATTCCGAGTTTCTCACATTCACGGTGGAAAGCATCCCAATAAATTTCAAATTCTTCCTTTGTTATCTGCGGTGGTAAATTGAAATCAAGCACAGCATACATCGGCGGGATACCACTCGTTGCAAGATCGGACGCAAGAAGATGAACCGTAAGCCAAGCTGAATCCTCAAACCCAAGCACAGGAATTATGGAAAGAGGGTCCGTCGTTAAAATCATAACCTGTCGTTCATTCACCTTTATCACCGCATTGTCACAACCATATGCTGGACCAACTAAGACTTCCTCTCTTCTTGCACCAAGTTTTGGATATATGACATTGTCAAAGAAAATCTTCCCGACCTTCCCAAATTTTGGAAAATCCACCTGCATCTTTCACTCAAATTTTTTATTTAAACTTAACACCAATGCCAAGAAAAGAACCTCCAAATGGAATTTTAACAAGCCCTTTTATCCCGAAAATCTTCGGAAAAACAGCACATCGCCAATCAAGAAATTCAAAATTTTTACCCTTTAGCGCATTGGATAATTCTCGTTTTATCTCAGGTAAAGAGTAAAACCTTGCATTGTAATAGTATGGATTTTTACCAAGTTTCACCTGAATTATCCTCCTTATCGTCGGCAAACTCCACTTGTTCATCAAACCAATAACTATACCTTTTCTCGCAACCCTTTCAGCTTCCCTGAAAACTTGTGAAAGGTCCTTCATATATTCAAGACAAGCGACATATAAAACGACATCAAAGGATTTATCTTCAAACGGTAAACTCTCAGCACTTGCGTTTACGAAATTGCCCTCTTTCCATAATTCCCTTGCAACGCTTAACATCACTGGTGAAATATCTGCACCGACTACTTTATACCCAAGTGAGTGAAGCCACCTCGTAAAATGCCCCGTCCCGCAACCCACCTCAAGCACTTCCCTTACATCATCTATTTGATCAATTAAAAACTTCAACAACTTTTTCTCTTGAATGTCTGCTTCCTTATACTTCCCCTCATAGAACGATTCATAAACTTTCGCTATCTCCGGGTTGAAATACCACGGTGTGAATTCTTTTCCCATAGAAAATTGACGATTTTGTTTTAACTTGGCAAATTAAGTTTCAACTTTGCTGTGTTTCCTCAACTGTCTGATTAAACTCTCAAAATCCTTCGGCAATTTCGCCTCAAACTCAACATATTCCTTTTTTCTGAAATGGAAGAAACCTAGCTTCAAAGCATGAAGCGTCAATCTGTTCATCAAAGGTCTCTCCGTCTCGTTTTCCTTAACTTTGTATTTCTTCTTTATCTCCGAGAGGAAAATTTCCTCTCTACCTCCATAAACCGAGTCAATGGCGAGAGGGTGCCCTATCGCTTTAAAATGAACCCGTATTTGATGCATCCTTCCAGTTAAAGGACGAACTTCAACAAGTGAATAATTTTCAAACTCTTCTAAAACACGATATTCAGTGATTGACCTTTTCCCATTTTCATAATCAACTTTCATCGTCCCGGGAACCTTTTCATTTTCAGACAAAGGCAAATCAATTCTGCCCTCTTTATTTCTCAAATGCCCGGTTATCAAAGCGAGATAAACTTTATTGACATCGTGTTCTTCAAATTTCTCGCTCAAATTTGCGTGCGCTTCTTCATTTTTGGCAAAACAAATAACACCGCTTGTCTCTTTATCAAGCCGATGTACAACAAAAATTTTCCCATATTTCTCGCTCAAAATATCATAAAGATTTGGAATCGCTCTGCTAAACCTATCCGGGATGGTTAAAACGCCAGCTGGCTTGTTTAAAACAACGATATCCTCGTCTTCGTAGATTATTTCAATTTCGGGGGAAAATTCAGTTGTCTTCATTTTTTCCAGCATCAAAATTTTTGGCGAGATTTAAACTCAAAAATTAAAGGATAGATAAGCATTAAAACCTTCCCGAGTTGGAAGTACGCCAAGTTTTAAATTTGATTTTTTGGCTAAAACGAAAGCATCAATGGCACTTGCAAAATGATTTGAAATTACAAAGACAAGGGCAAACTTAGCATAGTATCTCATTGCGCGACTTTTAGTTCTAATGTCTTTATATCTTTGCCTTGACCCATCTGTATCCCACCACCAGAAAAATTTCTCCGGGTCATAAAGTTTATCGTAATTCCTATCCCTTCCCTTTCTTTGATTGAAATCATAAACGCTTCTGTAATTTTCAATATTTGCGAAGAAATCATCATCTTTCCCGGTCTTGTCAATCCCAGCGCGAGCAACCGCAAAATTTATAGCGTCTTCATTGAGCCATCTCCCATATTCATTTAGCCCAAAATAAACAAGCCAAAGCGAAACCTCCGAAGCAAGAAAATATCGCCCGATATCAAATCTTTTCAAATACGCCTGTCCAAGCCCTGGGAAAACAAGCGAAAGCCCAAAAGCAACAGCAGGGGATTTCTTATCTGAATTGAGCTTATCTAAATCTCCCGAAATGACAATGTCAAATGCCAGAAGTAATAAGATTAATTTTTTCATCGCAATAATTTTACCTTGATGTTATATGCCTTAATGCTTGTTTGACAAGCTCTTCAACGGTGAATTCTTTTTTCTCGTTTTCCCTTAACACGGTTCTTATCGCTTTTTCAGCGGACTGCCTTGAAAATCCAAGTGAAAGAAGCGCAAGCAAAGCCTCATTTCTGACTTCAACTTGATCGCTTGAGATGAATTCAAGTGGCTTTCCTGCAAATTCAATTTTAGCGATTTTATCGCGAAGTTCAACTATGACCCTTTCAGCTGTCTTTTTCCCGACACCTGGGATTGAGACAAGCGATGAGACATCACCGTGAATTATTGAATTCTTCAACTCCTCCACACTCATCCCCGACATTATCGTCTGCGCCATCTTCGGACCTATCCCCGAGACAGAGATCAACAACTTAAAAAAATCCCTCTCCTCAATACTTGAAAATCCATAAAGGTAAATTTCTTCTTCACGAACGATTAAATAAATGTAAAGTTTTACATTTGCTCCAACATCTCCAAGTTTTTCATAAACCGTCACCGGTATATTTACAAGGTAGTGAATTCCACCGACATCAACGACAACTTCAACTGGCGATTTACTTACAATTTTTCCTTCAAGCGCAAATATCACTTTTTCTTTCTTCTTGATTTTAAATCAATCTCACCCTCAGCTAGCTCGGGATGTGCTTTCAGAAATGCTTTCCAATCCCTAAATCTCGCTTTATTCGGGACAAAGGTCTTATTTACATGACAAATAGCAACTGCGAGAGCATCTGAGACATCGTAAAATTCGGGGAAATTCTTAAGTCCAAGAATTGCCTTCACCATAAATTGGACTTGTTCCTTTGTGGCGTTTCCCCTGCCAACGACCGCCTTTTTAATCTCACGGGGTGTATATTCAAAAACCGATATGCCGGAATTAACGGCCGAAAGTATAACAACACCGCGAACATGACCAATTTTATAAGCCGATTGAAAATTTTTCCCATAAAAAGCTGTCTCAATAGCAAGGTCCGTCGGGCGATGCTGATTTATTATCTGAACCAATTCATCATAAATTTTCTTCAAGCGAATATTAAAATGCTCTCTATCATCAACTTTTATCACGCCATAATCAACAGGGATAAGTTCAGTTCTATCAAGCTTTCCATCTTTCTCAAGAACCTTAATTATGCCATAGCCAGTGATGTTGCTTCCGGGGTCAACCCCAAGAATTATCATTGTTTAAAAATCACCTCTAAAATTTTTATCCGCCCATTTGCTTGCTGTATTCAGCAAGGACGCTGTCGTCAATTTCAAAATTAGCATACACATTTTGCACATCGTCGTGATCTTCAAGCGCCTCAAGGAGTTTCAATAAAAGTTGCGCATCTTTGCCTTCAACCTTAACGGTGGTCTTAGGTATCATCCTGACCTTTGCGTCATCAATTTTAATGTTGTTTTTCTCAAGCGCCTCACGAACCGCTTCAAGATTTTCCGGAGCCGTCAAAACTTCAAAAAATGTATCGTATGCCTTCAAATCCTCAGCACCAGCATCAAGTATTATAGCAAGTATGGTATCCTCGTCATATTCCTTTGGGATTTGAATGACACCTTTTCTTTCAAAAATCCAAGCAACGGAGCCAGCTTCCCCAAGGCTACCGTTGTGCCTGTTCAGGATATTTCTAATCTCAGCAACCGTTCTATTCTTATTATCCGTCGTTGACTCAATGTAGAGCGCAACCCCACCCGGACCATATCCCTCATACACAACTTCTTCATAAAACACCCCAGGAAGTTCACCCGTTCCTCTTTTAATCGCCCTTTCAATATTTTCCCAAGGCATGTTAGCTGCCTTTGCGTTTTGAATCGCAAGTCGTAATCTCGGGTTCGTATCAGGGTTACCACCGCCTTGTTTTGCAGCAACAGTTATCTCCTTGATAAGTTTCGTGAAAATCTTTCCTTTTTTCGCATCAACAACTGCTTTCTTATGCCTTATTTGATGCCACTTTGAATGACCTGACATAAACTTACACCTCCCTTTTACTTTAAATCTTTAATTTTAAACTGGACAACAGGTTGACCATTCCAATTCCCCTCATCAAAACTGAAAACGATACTAACCTTATCAGCAACACCGACGCTCTGATAAAGTTCTCCAAGACCATAGCCAATGGCGTCAATTGTTATGCCGTCAACTTTAATTTTAAATTTTAAATGATTATTTCCAAAATTTTTCACATCAAATATCTTTGCCTCCGGCGATAGAAAAACCGGTTCATAATTTCCTGGACCAAATGGTTCAAATTTTTTCAGCAACATAAAATAATCAACTATTGAATTTGCTACTTCCCGTAAATCAACAACCGCATCTATAGTTACCTCTCTTACAAGCATATCCTCCGTGAGTTCATCATCAGCGAACTTATTTATAGCGATTTTAAATTCATCAAGTTTTTCTCTTTGCAAAACCATACCTGCAGCATGTTTATGCCCACCGAATTGCAAAAGTGTATTCTCGCAATGTCTCAATGCCCTATAAATATCAAATCCCGGTATGCTTCTTGCTGAACCTTTAAGCACACCGTCGGACGATGTCAAAAGGATCGCAGGTCTATGATACTTTTCAACTATCTTTGACGCTACTATTCCAATCACTCCTTGATGCCACTCCTCATTGAAAAGGACGAGGACTTTATCCTTTTTATGCAATTGGTAACTCTCAATAAATTCAACCGCTTCATCAAATGCCTTTCTATCAAGCGATTGCCTTCTTTCATTTTCCCTGTGAAGTTCATCAGCCCACTTTGAAGCGTCTTTATAATCACTGCTTATCAAAAACTCAACAGCCCTTGTTGCATCCCCAAGTCGCCCTACCGCATTTATCCTCGGTCCAATTACAAAACCAATATGCCAAGTGTTAATTTTTTTATTCCTTAATCCAGCTCTTTCAAGCAAAGCTAGAAAAGAGACGCGCGGATTTGATGAATTTAGGAGTTCAAGCCCATACTTGACAAGAATTCTATTCTCATCAACAAGCGGAACGACATCAGCTGCAGAAGCTATAGCGACATAATCAAGATACTGAATTGGGTTTATCTCAACATTTAATTTTTCACATATCGCTTGAACTAACTTGAACGCAACCCCACAGCCGGATAAATACTTGAACGGGTAATTACAAGTCGCCTTCAAAGGGTCAAGAACAGCATAAGCATTTGGAATTTTTTCCCCCGGTTCGTGATGGTCACAGATTATAACATCAATACCAAATTTTTTCGCATACTCTACCTCATTTATAGCAGTGATACCACAATCAACCGCTATCATAGTTGAAACACCTTTTTCCTTTGCCCTTTCAATTCCCCTTAGAGAAATCCCATAACCTTCTTTAAATCTATCCGGGATGTAAACCTCAACATCTGCTCCTAGCTCTTTCAAAAACAGATAAAGCATAGATGCCCCGGTTGTCCCATCAACATCGTAATCGCCGTAAACTAAAATTTTTTCTTTATTCAAAATCGCTTTGCTGATTCTATCAACCGCCTTTTCCATGTCCTCCATAAGAAAAGGGTCATAGAGATCATCCAAACTTGGATTAAAAAACTTTTCAAGTTTTTTCCTTGTGTCAATTCCCCTTGCCACAAGAACCTTTGCTATCGGGATTGGCAAACTTGCCTCGGTTGCCAAATTTTTGACTTTTTCAATGTCCTTAACTTCAATTATTCTCCATTTATTCCGCAAATCAATAACCCAATTTATTTTAAATTTGCTGGTGTGGGTCTGTAAGCCAAATTCTGTCTTTCCCGTTGTTCGGGAGAGGCAGTTATTTCTCTTTGCGACCCACCCGAGAGTCCTTCGCCTTTGGCGAAGCCGGGGCGGGCAACCCCGGCCCCGTTATCCAGGGGTCCTCTCCTATTTGGTCTTGCTCCATGAGGGGTTTGCCCTGCCCCCGATATCGCTATCGGGGCGGTGGGCTCTTACCCCACCTTTTCACCCTTACCCCAACCCAATGGGTTGAGGCGGTATCTTTTCTGTGGCACTTTCCATCTCCAGCGGTTATGACCACTGGATTTCCCGATTGCTCGGGACTCACCGCCCTGCGGAGTTTGGACTTTCCTCCCTCAAAATTATGAGGGCAACTGCCCGACCCACACCAGCTACAACTTCACACTCTCACCAGCTTCCTTATAAACATCATCTGAAATTAATATCCTGCCACACGCCTCACACCTGTAAATCTTGTTGTTCTGCCATATCTCAACTATCCTCTGCGACGGAACCCTCGCCCCACATCCACCACATGTACCACTATTCACAGGAACAACCGCTAAAACACCAACAGCTTGCCTTATCCTTTCATACTGATTTAAAAGAATCTTATCAACTTCTTTCGCAAACTTCTCCCTCACCTTCAAAAGATTCTTCTCCTCCTCCCTTATCTCTTTGTTAATCTCTTCAAGCTCTTCTTCCTTACTCTTAAGCTCTTCCTTCAATTCCTTCAAATCCTTCTCCAAAACCTTCACCTCATCTTCAACCTCACCTTGCTGTTTGATTAACTGAGCCCTTCGCTCACTTAATTCGTCAATCCTCTCATTTGCCTCACCTATCTGTTTCTGTAAAGAATCATATTCGCGATTTGATTTCACCTGGGTCAATTGCTTCTTCCATCGTTTAATATTTTCCTTAAGCATACTTATGTCAGAGTCAATGCTATCAATCCCCTCAATTATGTTCTTTAGTGTCTCCTTTGCTCGCCGTAGCTCCTCTTCAACCTCCTCAACTCTCTCATTTAACGAATCAATCTCTGAGGGCAAGTCACCTCTTTTGCTATTAATCTCATCAAGCTTTGAGTCAACAATTTGAAGTTTGTAAAGCGCCACAAGCTTTTTTTTCAACTCCACAACCTCTAATTAAGTTTTTATTTTTAGAATAAAAAAGTGCACCCCTAAAGAGTGCACCTTTTTAAATTTATCCAAATCAAATGCATAAATTTTGCCTATTTCCTGGCTCAACTCCCAAGTAAAATCACGCAACTTTTTTTAAAATATAAAAACTAAAACGCAAAAAAACAAATCATTTTCTTTTAACCCAAGCGCGTTGAAAATTCAGCCAACATACGCTCCAAATTCACATTTGAAAGCCCACCGTCTGTTGATATCCTCTGCTTAACGGGTGGATTCTCAAAATAATCACTTATCACATCCCGTATCCTTTCCTCATAACTTGAGGTCATCTCATTTACATAAAATATCCCAACCGGTATCCTATCTCCCCACTCAAGCGACTTCTCAATCACTTGAATCCACTTTTTCTCCAACTCCCCATCATCAAGATTATAAACATACGGGTCATAACCCTCCTCCTCAAGTTTATAAATCCTTGGCATTGGCTTACCTGTCTTCGGGTCAACCCTATCCTTGCCCATATACCAGTCCTTCGTGTTTATATCATTGTAAGTTGGGCACGGCTGTAAAACATCAATAAACGAAAGCCCTTTGTGAAGTATCGCCTTCTTTATTATCTCTTTCAGGTGTTTCACATCATAAGAATACCCACGAGCAATAAAAGTGTAACCGGAGACAAGAGCCAAGGCGATCGGATTAACAGCATCGTTTATATTTGGCTTCGGGAGCGACTTTGTTTTCATCCCAAGTTTCAATGTTGGTGATGCTTGTCCCTTCGTCAAACCATAAACCGCATTATTATAAACGATGTAAGTTAAGTTAACATTTCTTCTTCCTGAACTCACAAAATGTCCAACGCCTATCCCAAGCCCATCTCCATCCCCTCCAACAATTATAACATTTAACTCCGGGTTAGCAAGACGTGCACCAATAGCAAAAGGAAGAGCTCTACCGTGCAATGTGTGTATCCCATAGACATTTACAAAATGTGGCGTCTTGCCAGAACAACCTATACCAGAGAAAATCACCGCTTTATGCCTTGGGACCCTAAGCTCAAATAAAGCCATCTGAACCGATTGAAGTATCCCAAAGTCACCGCATCCGGGACACCAATCGTTATGAACATCGGTCTTGTAATCGTTAAGTGTTAATTTTATTTCATCTATTTTAATCGCCATGGTTTAGCACCTGTATTTTGTTTGCTTTTTTGTCAAGAATTAACTTCAAAGCCAAATAAACCTCGCTCAAGGACATCGGTCTACCGTTATACTTCAAAACATAGTAATCAATATCGCGCAAAATCTCCCTTTTCAAAATCATACCGAACTGACCCATCTTATTCTGCTCAACATCAATCAAATACTTAGATGAACCAAGCATATCAATCACCAAATCCCTCGGAAATGGGTGCAACAACTTAACTTGAATGAATTTCAATTTGTATCCATCACCTTTCAACTTTTCCATCGCTTCAAGTATTGCTCCTTTTGTTGAGCCCCAACTTAAAACAACATACTCAGCATCCTCATCACCATAAATAACTGCCTTGTCATCGTTCGGAATTTCATTCAAAGCCACTTCTAATTTCTTCATCCTTTTGTCAACCATCATCGTTCTAACTTCATGGTCTTCCGTTATATGACCGAACTCATCGTGTTCATCGCCTGTGTTCCAAAAAACAGCATTCTCAACACCAAGTCGCGCTCTCGGCGAAATCCCCGTCTCGGTAAACTTGAACCTCTTGTAAACCCCATCATTAAATGACTCAACTAAATCACCTCTATCAATCACGATTTTTGAAATATCAAATTTCTTAACGGTCATAATCGCGTTTGCCATCGCTTTGTCAATCAAATGAATCACTGGCAGTTGATATCTTTCGGCGTAATTAAAGGTCTTGACCACATCATAAAAAATCTCCTCAATATCTCCTGAAGCATAAACTATCCTCGGAAACTCACCATGACCTGTATGAACGGCGAAAAGCAAGTCCTCCTGGCTGTGTCTTGTCGGAAGTCCTGTTGATGGTCCTCCTCTCTGATAAAGCGTGACAACAACTGGCACCTCATTCATCCCAGCCCAACCAAGCCCCTCTGCCATGAGTGAAAATCCTGGTCCTGAAGTAGCTGTTGAAGCTCTTACTCCAGCAAGTCCAGCACCAATTGCCATAGTAATAGCCGAAATTTCATCCTCCGTCTGAACAACAACTATTGAACCCTTTCCCTCCCCATCAACCAAATCAAACACAGCGTTATCCTCAAGATAAACACTTTCATCCGAAGCGGGAGTTATCGGATAATATGTCTGAAATCTACATCCACCGGCAATTTTACCAAGAGCAGATGCTTGATAACCTTGAATTAATATGTAATCATCGTTTCTATCAACAGCTTCAAGTTTATAATTCGTCTGGACAAAATTTTTAAGCACATATTCATATACAAATCTTGCTGACTCAATGTTTAAATCAGCAACTTTTTTCTTCGCCTTGAAAACATACTTTATCGCTTCCTGAACGAACTTGAAATCATACTGAAGAAGAGCAAGAGAGATTGCAACAGCCATTACATTTATCATCACATCCATCCTTGCAATCTGAGGATTATTAAGCCGTTCCGCAAGCTCCTCCAAAAGCTTAGAATAAGAAACGCCATAAGTCAATATCCCATTTTGCTTGGCATAATTAACAACATCACCTACACTAAAACCCACACCTCGCTCAGAAAGAAACGCCTTTATTCTCTTATTAGCTGCTTTGTCAATCGTCGGGATTTTATCAATGCTGATATTTTCCTGATTCACATCATAAATTAAAACGCCACCTGAAACGACCTTGTGAATGTGTCTAAACAATGTCTCCGGGTCAAAAGTCACAAGGAAATCTATCTCATCAAGATGCGACAACACTGGTTTTGAATCAACCCTGACGACATAATTGCTATGCTCACCCTTTATGTTTGAATGATACTCCCTCTTCCCGTAAACATACAATCCACCATAAGCCACAGCCCTTGAAAATATATTTGCCCCCGAGTCAACCCCACTACCTTGGGGACCACCGATCATCCAAGATAATTGATCTATCTTCATTGAGATTTTTCCGATTTGTTTTTGAAAACAAGACAAAATTTGTCTACTTTTTCAGAAAATAAAACAAACTTAAAGTTCAAAATGTTTCAGCCTGTCGTCTGTCTAAATTTTACCCTGTCCTTAAACGGCTCTTCGCGATCGGAAAAATCAGGACGATAAAAATCCGGCGACTCCTCAAATTCTTGTATCCAACCGTTTTCAAAACCAAACTTATCAAGTAATTCAATCACCGCAGCATATTCGCTGAACATTATCCGCCTTGATATCAATGGATAGTTAAACGCCTTGTTCGTTGGATAATACTGTGCCATTACACTTAAAGTGACATCCGTTCCAAGTTCTTCAGCTATCCAACGAAGTGAATCTTCGCTTCCAGCAATATCATTGGGTAAAATTAAGTGCCTTATTATTAAACCTCGTTTCAAAATCCCATCCTCTATCAAAAGTTCTGACCCAACTTGCCTCCACATCTCTTTAATCGCAAGCCGTGAATACTTAACATAGTCCCTTACCTTTGAATATCTCCACGCATTCTCATTATTGCTATACTTTATATCTGGAAGGTAAATGTCAACTATACCGTCAAGAAGCTTCAAAACCTCAACAGAATCATAGGCGTTTGTATTGTAAACAAGAGGCAACCTCAATCCATTTTCAACTGCAATATAAAGCGCTTTCACAATCTGGGGGACAAAGTGCGTTGGTGAAACGAGCCCTATATTATGACAACCCATATCCTGAAGTTCAAGCATTATCTCAGCAAGCCGTTCTATTGTAACCTCATTTTTTATCTCAACTTTCCAATTCTGACTTATTTGATAATTTTGACAATAAACGCATCTTAAGTTGCAATTCCCAAAAAATATATTCCCAGCTCCATTAACACCAACGAGCAATGGCTCTTCACCAAAATGTGGAACATAAGCAGAAACGATCGGTTTATAGCCCGAATAACATCTTGCTATCTCACCATTTAATCTATTGACGCCACAATTATGCGGACATATATTACAACTCTCAAGCATTTTTTCAAGGATTTGAACCCGCCTTTTTAATTCGCCCGACTCATACAACTTAACATATGACGGGATGAACATATCTTTGCCGAAAAATTAGTTTTTAAATTTTTGCTAATCGCCTTGCATTGTTTATCGGCAAAAACTCCCGCATATTTTCAAGGATATACCCAATTTCATCCTTCAATTCAATATAATATCTCAATTCTGTTTCCCTTTGATTTAACTCGCTTTCGTCAACACTTCTCTTATCTCCGCCCTCAATTCTATAGCCCTGTTCTATCATCTCGTTGAAAAATTGTTTTCTCCCCGTCTTCAAGTTATCCACTTGAGACTGAGACCACCCTATCACATCTTGGAGAAGTTCATAAATCTCATAAACACTTGAAGCAGTCGGATTGCCAAGGAAAATCTTCAAAAGAAAATTGAACTTCTCAACCGAAATCCCGGGACCGCCAGCCGAATACAAAAGATAAACCCTTAAAAATTCCTCACGCCACTCTTCCTTCCAAAACTTATCCCTTAAAATCGCCTTCACAAAATCGCTCTCATTTCGGAAAACAACATCTACCATCTGCGAAATCTCCTTTGACGGTTTATATTCAAGGTTCAATAACCTGACATATCTTCTGAGGTTAACATTGCCCAACCTCACGCTGAAGTTCCTCACAACGGTTTCATCCCTCCTTTTTATTGTGATGTAAAAATTCGCTTGCAAATTTCTCCGCTCAAGTTCAGAAATTATATCCTCAACATCCTGAGCGGTCAAATCAATTTCATCAAGAATTTTTGAAAATATTGCTTTGTCAGAAACTTTCGGTGTGAATGCAGGAGCAAACAAAAGGTCAATCTCATAATCTTCCCCCATCGGGTCCTTCTCCACAATCTTTGGGAATTCCTCACTGAAAAATTTATCAATCTGATCAAGCGTGTATGAGTAATGCGTAAGGATATGATTTATTATCTGATCTGTGAGTTGCCTTGGCTTCGTGAGTTCAAGTGCTATCATCTCAATTATTTTTTCCTTCATTTTCACTCCGATGTTAATTTTAAATTGTTAAGTTCATAAATTACACTTAAAATCTCGCTTCTTACCTTTTCCCTGAATTTTTCGTCCTCAATTTTTCTTCCTTCTAAATCAAGGACATAGAAAGAGTCAACTATCCCATCAACACGGGTGGAAATTTTCGCAAAATATATGTTCAAGCCAAGTTCCGACATCTTCCTCGAGACCATATAGAGGAAACCGAGCGAGTCAGGAGCGAAAACATCAATTATTGTGAAATCCTTTGAATCCTCAAATTCAACCGCAATCTTAACATCCTTCCTCGTCCTTTCAATCTTGCGTTTCCACCTTCTCCTGTGTCTTACAAAAAGTTCATCAAGATTTATCTTTCCGTTGAAAAGATCGTTCAAATCATTTTCAATTTTCTTCATCTGTTCCTTTGAAAGCTCAGCTCCTGAAACATAGTCAAACACCCTGAACTTGTCAATTACTATCCCATCCCTACGCGTGAAGATTTTCGCATCAAATATATTTGCATCATTTACGGATAAAACACCACAAATGCTCGCCAAGACAAAAGGAGCATCCTTGGTTATAACGGTTATCTCGGTGTATCCATCTTTAATCTCAAAAATTACATCCACACTTTTCTCCCCTGCTTCGGAAATTTTCCTTATGTGATTTTCTATCTCTTCGCTCGTGAAAACGCTTGAATAAGAATCACCCTCAATCAAATTTTCAAAATGATTCTCAACAATTTCCCTTGATATCTTCCCTGACAACGATTCAATAACACTCCGAATTCTCTGACTCGCCATCTCCTCAATAAAATCACGGATTCCTTCAATATCAAGATTTCTCTCAATTACCGACCTCGCCAATTGATAAAGCTCGTCAATTAATTGTGCCTTCCAGGTTGTCCAAACGCTCGGATTAACAGCGGAAAGGTCTGCGTAAGTTAAAATGTAAAGCAAATCAAGCTGTTCGGCGTTTTCAAAGTTTGATGCGAAAGAAAATAGGGTTTCTGGGTCGTTGAAGTTTCTGCGAAAAGCTGTTTGCTCAAACAAAAGGTGATTTTTAACAAGGAAACAGACATCTTCAACGGCATCAAAATTTATACGCCTTAAAAATGCACGAGCGATTTCAGCCCCGATCTTTGAATGCTCTTCAACCTTAACCGCTTTTCCGATATCGTGAAACAATATCGCAAGGTAAAGAACATCTTTCCTTCTCAAACCCCTAAAGATTTCACCGAGCGATGATTCGCTCCTTTTTAGCTCCTGAGCGTTTTTGATAGCCCTTAAAGTGTGCTCATCAACCGTAAAATAATGATAAACGCTATGCTGTGGCAAACAAGTTAACGCCCCAAATTCAGGTATGTATTTGCCAAGTATTCCAAGCTCATGCATCAATTCAAGCGTCTCCGCAACATAACCTTCGCAATTCAAAATATCTATGAAAATTTTATCAACCTCCCGATTGTTTGAAAAATCAAGATGATCAATTAATGCGATCATTTCTTGCTTTAACTCATCGCTAAAATCAACATTATCCCTGCACCTATAGAGTAAGGCATTGAAAACATCAACTGGTGTTAATTTTCTCTGTTCCGAATTTAATATCAGCCTTTTATCATCACGAATTGAAAAAACATCGTCTATCTTTTTGATTTTCTTATGTCCTTTAAGTCCGCTGTTCTCAATCTCCGAGATGAAAAATTTATTCAGCATATAAATTTCCCTTGCTCGCAGATAATAATCACGCATGAAAACTTCAACATTTTTTCGCCCGGCGTTTTCATCTGCATATCCAAACGAATTCGCGATTTTTTCCTGAATGTTAAAATCCAAAACATCTCCAGCTCCATTCAAATGAAGTTCAATTCGGGTCTTAAGCAAAAACTCAAACGCCTCAACTATAGATGAAAATTTCTGCCGATTTATCATCCCCTTGTGATACATCAACTCAAACATCTCTTTACAAGCTGAGCTCTCCCCAGGTAGAGTCCAGAAGTCGGGGTCGGTGCCTTTCAAAATCCAAAGTAAAGTATGAACATCCCTCAAACCACCAGCGCTCTTCTTAATGTTAGGCTCAAGAAGTTTTATCGTATTCCCATACTTTTCATGCCTTAAGCGGTTGCTATTTACAATCCATCTGACAAATGCCCCATTTTTATCGCTCAATGTTTTTTCCATTATCCGCCTTTTGAAATCTTCAAATAGATTCCTATCGCCACACACAAACCTTGACTCAAGCAACGATGCCCACGATTCAAAATCCGAGCCGAAAAGTTCAAGGCATTCATCAATTGTTCTGAAACTATGCCCGATATTTACATTGAGCCCCCAAATCTGTCGGAAAAATTTAACAGCTAAATCTTCCGTTTCTTCATTCTTTCCTTCAACAAGGAGCATCAAATCAATATCAGATCTTGGACAAAGCTCAATCCTTCCATATCCGCCAAGCGCAATCAAAGCAGAGGAGGGAATTTTTAAACCCTCGTAAATTGGTTTTATCATTGAGTCAAGCGTGAGCGTTAAAATCTTCGTGGTTTCAAAAGCGCTCTTTCCTTGCTTCTGTAAAAGTTCTATTTCATAAAAATCTATCTCCATGGGCTAAAACTTTGTCTTTTCCATACAACTGGCTAAATTATTACCAAAAACCTTTTTCTAAATATGCCAAAAGAAATTAAACTTTGCAAAATTACGGATGTAAAGAGGGCAAAATCTTTCAAAATAGAGGATTTTGAAATTGCTCTTGTAAATTTAAACTCAAATTTCTTTGCCATCTCAAATATCTGTCCACACCAACATACACGAATCGTCAACGGCTCGGAAGCAATAATTGAAGGTGAAAATATAATTTGCCCGATGCACGGTTGGACCTTTGAAATAAAAACTGGGAAACCAATCTATGGCTCGGGAAGATTGAAAACCTTTGAAGTCAACATCAAAAACAACGAAATATGGATAAAACTTGATGATGGACAGGATTGAATTGACACGGGAAATTAAAAGGAAAGCGATTGAAATAGGATTTTCAAAAGTTGGAATTGCAAAGGCACAGCAGTTGGAAAACGAAGCGATAAAACTTTCGCAATGGCTTGAGAGAGGATATGAAGCGGATATGAAATGGATGCGGGAAAGCTTTGAAAAACGAATTAATCCCGCGCTTGTCCTACCGGGCGCAAAATCAATTATAAGCGTCGCATTGAACTACTTCAAAAATCTCCCACAAGCACAGAAAGAAGAAGGGAAAATCTCAATCTACGCACTTGGAATTGACTATCACATCGTTTTAAAATCAAAGCTTGAAAAACTTCGCCAATTTATCCTCAAACTTGTCCCGGAAGCAAACGCAAAAGTTTATGTTGACACGGGACCCGTGATGGAAAAGGTCTGGGCTACAAAAGCCGGCATTGGTTGGATAGGAAAAAATTCAAACTTGATAACAAGGGAATTCGGCTCTTGGGTCTTCCTTGGCGAAATCATAACTGATATTGAACTTGAATATGATGAACCTATGAGTGATTTCTGTGGCAAATGCACAAGATGTATAATCGCATGCCCAACCGAAGCGATAGTTGAACCCTATGTCGTTGACTCAAACAAATGCATCTCATACTGGACAATTGAATATAAAGGAGATGAATTTCCGGATGACTTGGGAAGGAGGTTTAAAAATTTAATTTTCGGATGCGACATCTGTCAGGAGGTTTGCCCCTGGAATCTAAAATTTCAAAAGGAAACAGAGGTTGAGGAGTTTAAGCCATTTAGTTATAATCTGAATCCAAAATTAAGTGAACTCTCAAAGCTGACTGAAAAGCAGTTCAAATCAAATTACAAATTAAGTCCGATAAAAAGAGCGAAATTTCACGGCTTCATCAGAAATATAAAAAATGCGATAAAGAACATGGTTTTAATGAAAATTTCGGAGTTGGATTTTGACTGTGCAATTTTTGATCTTGATGGTGTAATAGCGGATACATTTCAATTTCATTTTAAATCGTGGAGGAAAATATGTGAAGAATTTGGAAGGGATTTAAGCGTTGATGAATTTAGAACCATCATTTTTGGAAGAAGAGGGGAGGAAAGCGCTAAAATTTTATTTGATGGGAAAATCAAAGACGAGGAAATAAAAAAGATAGGGGCAAGGGTTAACGAAATCTTCAGGGACATAGCCCGTGGTAAGTTAAAAAGCGTTGATGGTGCGATTGAAGTTGTGAAGATTTTAAAAGAAAACGGGATAAAAGTCGCCCTTGCCACATCTGCCCCAGATGAAAATGTTGAGTTGATTTTTGAAGAGCTCAATTTATATGGTTTGTTTGATATCGTTATCACTTCAAAAGATGTTCAACGGGGTAAGCCAGCTCCAGATATCTTCATTCTTCCAGCGAAAAGATTAAATTGTAGGGCGGAAAGATGCATCGTTTTTGAGGACTCAATTGCTGGTTTGATTTCAGCTAAAAACGCCGGGATGGTTGCAATTGGCGTTGAAACCACTTTGAGAAAAGATGAGTTATCAAATTATGCAGATTTTTCAATCAAAAATTTCTTTGAATTAATTGAAATTTTAAAACAAAGGACGCTTAAAAATGCAGGCGATTGAACACAGAAAGCTCATAATTATCGGTTCTGGACCTGCTGGTTTGACTGCTGCGATTTACGCAGCACGTGCTGACCTTGAACCGCTCGTTTTTGAGGGTTCTCAACCGGGGGGACAATTGATGCTCACAACAGAGGTTGAAAATTTCCCCGGGTTCCCGAAGGGTATTCAAGGACCTGAACTTATGCAACTTATGCGTGAACAAGCTGAAAGGTTCGGTGCAAAACTTGAGATGCTTGATGTCACCAAAGTTGATTTTTCTGTTAGACCGTTTAAAATTTGGGCTGATGAGGACCTCTACACTGCTGACGCTGTGATAATTGCAACTGGTGCATCAGCGAAATGGCTTGGGCTTGAATCAGAGCAAAAACTTCGCGGATATGGCGTCTCGGCTTGCGCAACTTGTGATGGTTTCTTTTTCAAAGATAAAGAAGTAGTCGTCGTTGGCGGTGGGGATACAGCAATGGAAGAAGCGCTTTTCCTGACAAGATATGCAAGCAAAGTCACAGTGGTACACCGAAGAGATAAGCTAAGAGCATCTAAAATTATGCAAGATAGGGCAATGAAAAACCCGAAGATAACCTTTATCTGGAACTCCGTGGTTGAAGATGTATACGATGTCACTCAGAAAAAAGTGACTGGTGTAAAATTAAGAAATGTCATAACCGGCGAAACGATAGATTACAAATGTGATGGTTTATTTGTAGCCATAGGGCATAAGCCAAACACCGAGATTTTCCAAGGGCAGATTGAAATGGACGAGCTCGGTTATATAATCACTAAACCTGGGACGACTCAAACGAGCGTTCCTGGGGTGTTTGCCGCTGGTGATGTTGCTGATAAGGTCTACCGGCAAGCTGTGACAGCTGCTGGGACTGGGTGTATGGCTGCTCTTGACGCCTCAAGATACCTTGAGGCGTTACACGATTAATAAAGGCGGGCTTATGCCCGCCTTTTCATTTGCTTGATTTAAAATTTTTCTTTATTTTGCCTCTGAAAAACCAAATTAAATCCCAAAATCAACCGTGAATTATCACGACTTTGACGACAGGGAAGAATTTGAAGAACAGCCAGAGAAGGAAAATCTTCAAGATAAAATCAAACAATACGAAGAATTCCTTAAGGAATCCGAGGGTGCCTATGTACACACAGAGATAGTAGAAGAGCTGATAGACCTTTACATGCTCTCTGGACAATATGAAAAAGCACTTTTCCATGTCCAAAAACTCATTGAGCTGTTCCCATACACAGTTGAATACTGGCTAAGACGAGGAATTATTTTAAACAATATGTCCGAATATGAAAAGGCGCTTTTATCATTTCACAAGGCATTGATGCTGAACCCAAACGAAGCTGACACCTGGGCGAATATGGCTATAACCTTTGAAAACCTTGACAAAACGGAAGAGGCGCTGGAATGTATAGACAGAGCCATTGAAATACAACCGATGAACACCGATTTCCTAAGGTTTAAAGCAGACCTGCTTGAAAAATCAGAAAACTACAATAAAGCGATTGAAACATTAAAAAAGCTTAGCGAAATTGAACCAAACGATAAAGAGACCTTCTTCAAACTTTCAATCTGTTATGAAAAAGTCGGAGATATTGACAGCCAAATTGAATCGCTTGAAAGATGCATTGAACTTGACCCTTATGATAGCCAAGTATGGTATAAAAAAGGCGTTGCGCTTGCAAAGAAAAATCAAATTGTAAAAGCTATTGAAAGCTTAGATATGGCTCTCGTCATAAAAGATGATCATACCGAGGCGCTTGAGAAAAAGGCTGAACTTTTATTAACTCTTGGCAGATATCCAGAAGCGATGGAGACATTTCGCCAGATATTGATATATCAACCCAACTCGGAACTCGCTCTTTTCTATCTTGGAAATATAAATGCGAAATTGGGTCAATATCGTGAAGCGATAAAATACTATAATCAAGCCCTTAAAATCAATCCAACCAATTATGTCACCTATTACGCTCGTGGGAATTGTTATGAAGCGCTTGGGAACTACAAAAAGGCACTCGCCGACTATACAACAGCTGTAAATTTCAATCCGAAAATACCCGAACTTTGGGAAGCAAAAGCAGATGTTGAATATGAAATTGGCCGTTTCAGCGAAGCACTTTCAAGCTATATGATGGCTCTGAAACTTGATGAGAGAAACCCAGAACTATGGGTTGGGGTAGGGCTTGTTTATTTTGAGCTCGGGAGATATCAAGAAGCTGCTCAATCATTCTTTAACGCAATTAGAATTAAACCTGACTTTGCAGACCCATACTATGAGATCGGACGCCTCTTTTTGATGGCGGATATGATTGATGAAGCGGGAAAATACTTCACAAAGGCATTTGAACTTGACGAGTCTAAAATAGATGACTTTGAGTACGAGTTCCCACGCTATAAAAGGTATCTCAAAAAGTGGGTGAAAAGGTAAAATAACCGCTTTAAAAATTTTGGGGCCATGGAAATCAACGCTGAAACAAAAATCGTCGGACTCATAGGGCATCCTATAACCCATTCGTTTTCCCCTTTAATTCATAACTTCGCTTTTGATATACTTGGGCTAAATTATAAATACCTCGTTTTTGATGTCTTGCCTGAAAATTTAAAAGACGCCATCAAAGGAATTGTATCACTTGGAATAAAAGGAATCAATGTTACAATACCGCACAAAGAAACAGTTTTACAAAACCTTGATGATGCTTCTTCAGAAGCACGAATTATCGGCGCAGTGAATACCATCGTGAATGACAATGGAATCTTGAAAGGATTCAACACGGATGTTTTCGGTTTCACCGAATCATTGAGGGAATTCAAGGACATGGTATCAAATACACCCGCATTTATTTTTGGCGCTGGTGGCTCAGCAAGAGCCGTGATATATTCGCTCATAACAAATTTTCAGCCGGAAAGGATTACAATAGCGAACAGAAATTTGTCAAGGGCTGAAAGCATAGCAAGATATTTCTCTCAAGTTCTCGGATATAAAAATTTTGAGGTCAAGGAGTTTTTCTTGCCTGAAATATCAGCTGATATAAAATCATCACGGCTTATTGTAAACACGACCCCAATTGGGATGTATCCGAACTCGGATGATATTCCAATTCAAAGCGACGATATATTTCACCCCGGGCAAATTGTCTACGACCTTGTTTATAACCCACCTTTTACGAGATTTTTAAAATTTGCGCAAGAAAAAGGAGCAACTGTAATAAGCGGAATTGACATGCTTATTCTTCAAGCAAGTAAATCATTTGAACTTTGGACCGGCAAGCAGATGCCTGTGGGAGAGGTTAAGAGGTTTTTAATTCAAAAATTAAAATCAAGGCGAAGAAAAAAATGACGCTTCAAGATAAATACGAACGCTTGAAAAAAATAATTGAAGAGATGGGCTCTATCGTAATTGGGTTCTCAGGTGGTGTGGATAGTACTCTTTTGTTAAAGGTTGCTTATGATATTTTAAAAGACAAAGTAATTGCTGTCATCGGAAAATCAGAAACATATCCAGAGGAAGAATTCAACGAGGCGATAAAGCTTGCAGAATTTATAGGTGTAAGGTATAAAATCGTCGCAACGGAAGAAACCGATAATTTAAAATTTGCTGAAAATCCCCCCGATAGATGCTACTATTGTAAAACCGAACTTTTCACAAAGCTAAAAGAAATCGCAAAAGCAGAGGGAATAAAATGGATAGCTGATGGGACTAATGCCGATGATGTCAAGGACTTCAGACCCGGCTTAAGGGCTGTCAGAGAAAATAATATCCGCTCACCACTTCTTGAAGCAGGTCTTACAAAAACCGAGATAAGAGAACTTTCACGCACCCTTGGACTCCCGACTTGGGACAAACCCTCTTTCGCTTGCCTTTCATCCAGATTCCCTTATGGAATGCCAATTGATAGGGAAAAACTTAAAAAGATAGACAAAGCAGAATCATTTCTGCGTAAACTTGGCTTAAAAGTGTTTAGAGTCAGATTGATTGACGAGAACACAGTCAGGATTGAAACCGGGAGAGAAGAATTTAAAAAATTTTTTGATGACGATTTCAGAATCAAAGTTGTAAGCGAATTAAAAAATCTTGGCTTCATTTACATTACGCTTGACCTTGAGGGATACAGAACTGGGAGCATGAATGAGGTTTTGAAAATTGAAGTTAAACAAAGCATACTTCAAACTTAAACGGAGGTGACAAAAATGGCGATTTATTTTCTCTTTGGGAAATACTCTCAAGAAGCGATGAAGGGAATGTCACCGCAACGAACAGAGGAAGCACACAAGCTTATTGAAAAGTTTGGCGGGAAAGTGAAAGAGATTTACGCTCTGCTTGGAGAGATTGACCTCGTGATAATAGCTGATTTCCCAGGAAATTCTGAAGCGATGAAGGCATCAATTTCCCTGTCAAAGCTTACAAACATTTCATTTAAAACTGCTCCAGCGGTGACAGTTGAAGAATTTGATAAAATGATTCAAGAGTTATGAAGATAATTTTTTTATTTCTCTTTCTTCTTCAGCCATCATTTTTAATGACACAGACATGCGATAGTGTCAGTATGGCGATTGAAATTGATACAGCTAAGAAAAAAATAAGCACTGGGGAAATTTTGCTCGGCGCAAGTGCAGCCATAGGTATACCGCTTACGATTGGGCTCGCGGCGCTGAGCTTATCTCCACCGTCATACATTTTGTTTTTTAAAGATAAGAGACCACATAACGGGATCGCCTTTGAAACGGCGATCGGCTACGGCGACACAACAAGATTTAGATTCTCCGATTTTAGAATAATTTTTCAATATGCTTACATTAAAAACTTCAAAAATAGATTGACACTTGCACTAAACAGGGATAAAACGCTTGGGAGATTTGGACGAAATAAAATTTTTGGATACGGCTTATCAATGGGATTCTGGGCTGGGACAAACTTCAAAAAAATGAATTTGATAGGAATTGAAGTTTCCATCTGGGTTGGGAACGCAATGAACATACCCTATATTTTTCTATTTCCACAACACCATTTATTTGTGAAGTTAAAGAGAGGATTTCTTTTAAACCCGATAGAACAAATAACCGAGATAAACATCGGGTTTTCATCCTCAATCACTCTGAAAAGATAAATTCACTCATACCTTAAAGATTCAACAGGGTCAACACTTGCTGCTTTCCAAGCTGGATAAACGCCGAAAATCATACCGACAAACGCACATATTAAAAAACCAATAACCACCCAATCATATGGAATTATCGGCTTAACCTTGAGTATAAATGCGAGAACATTTCCGCCTACTATTCCAAGAATTATTCCAATCATTCCGCCAAATTGACTTAAAAGGAAAGATTCAAGCAAGAACTGTGTCAAGATATTTCTTTTCGTTGCGCCCACAGCTTTCCTTATACCTATCTCGCGCGTCCTTTCAGTGACAGAGACAAGCATTATATTCATAATTCCAACGCCAGCTGCGACGAGTGCTATCATACTCACAACGAGCGCACCAACTTTAACCGCAAAGGTTAAATCATTGAACTGTTTTATAAGTGTTTCATTTGACTCAATCTCAAAATCATTTTCCTGACCAGGTGGAACTTTCCTTATTTTTCTCAAAAGAGCTACAATTTCTTCAACCGTTTCATTGTAAAGTTCTCGGCTCTTCGCCTTGACAAGTATAGTAAGGTTTCTATTCTTCCCGTAGAGGTTCAAAAAAGTTGAAAGAGGTATGATAACTATATTATCAAAACCACTACCGAATAATCCCCCCTTTTCTTTGAGGACGCCAACGACTTTAAAAGTATAACCATCAATTTTGACATCCTTACCAATTGGATCCACATTTGGGAAAAGTTTCTTTGTAACATTTGCACCAAGGACAACTATAAACCTTGAGAATTCAACATCATCTTCAAATATGGCTCTTCCATCTTGAACCACCCAATTATTCGTCGCAAAGCCCTCTGGTGTCTCACCGTAAACAAATACATTTGGATTCGTCTTAACATCCCTGAATTGAACTATCTTCGGTCCGCTCCACCCTTCAATTGCAACTGCTTCTGGAAGGGTTGCATTTTTAGCCACATATAACGCCTGCTCATAAGTTATATCCTTTCTGTTCCGGTATTTAGCCCAGTCTGCACCACCGATTATAACAGATGGGCGCTTTGTCACCTGAAATGTGTTCGTCCCCAAAAAACTCAGCGTCTCCTCCATACTATTTTGCAAAACCCTTATCCCAGTCATAACAACAATTATTGAAAAAACACCAACCACTACGCCAAGCAATGTTAAAAAGGTTCTCAACTTGTTCGCCTTGATTGAATCCCAAACCATATACAAACTCTCAACCAACTCAACCCAGAAAATTCTCAATTTATGATTTCGCATGTTGAATCCTTTTTGTTTTCACTCATACCTTAACGATTCAACGGGATCAACCTTTGAAGCTCTATAAGCTGGGATAAACCCAGCGATAATACCGACGAAGATAGAAATTAAAAGTGAAAGGAAAGCAACCCATAAAGGCAAGGATGTTGGAATTACTTGATCCACAACGAATCCAAGCAAAATCGCAAAGATTAAACCAATGACCCCACCAAAAAGACCTATTAAAATTGCTTCAATCAAAAATTGCATTAAAATCGCCCTACGTGTTGCACCGACCGCCTTTCTTATACCTATTTCTCTCGTTCTTTCCTTTACTGAAACAAACATAATGTTCATGATTCCGATGCCTCCAACTACCAAAGCCAAAATCGTTATCCCCAAACCCACAGCTCCTATGATTCCAACAGTTTGGTTATAAGCGTTTAAAAACAATTCTTGCCTATTAATTGAAAAATCATCTTCCTGCCATGGCTTAAGTTGTCTCAAAGTTCGCATTATTCCCCTAAGTTCTTCAATTGCATCTTCTATCTCGTTCATATCTCTGACTTTAACATTTATTGTCGTTCCAGCACGCCACGGGAAGATTCTAATAAATTGACCAATCGGAATGTAAATCCTATCATCAAGAGATGCTAAGCCGAGAAATTTTCCCTGCTTTTCAAGGACACCAACGACTCTAAAACTTCTCCCCGCAATTTTCAATTCCCTTCCAATTGGGTTTACATTCATGAAAAGCTTTTCAGCGATCTCTGCACCTATAACGCAAACTGGTCTCTCTGCTTTAACTTCAATCTCGCTCATAAATCTTCCCAATTCAACAGACACACCACTTGTATATATGAACTCATCCGTCGTCCCAACTACTACGGTATTTTTTAAGACGTTGCCCCCGTATCTTACAGTCGCATCAAATGAAGAGATAGTTGGAGCAACAGCGACAGCATAAGTTGACCTTTCTTTTATATACTTGGCATAACTTATTTGGATTTCTCGCCTGTTCCTGTATTTCCACCAATCTTCACCCGTAAACCAAGGCCACTTCTGGATGTAAAGCACATCTGCTCCTATTGCAGATATACTTGTTTCAAAAGCTCTCCTCAAACCCTCAATTGCCATATTCATCAATGTAACGGAGACAATTCCAATTACAACACCAAGCGTTGTAAGCGAAGAACGAAGCTTATGGGCAAGAATTGATTGAAACGCTGATTTAAAGCTTTCTTTAAGTTGAAGTGTAAATCTCATCTCTCAGAGGATGTTTTTTATCCTTTTCGTTCAATTCTATCAATGACCCTTTCATCACTTTCAATCAATCCATCCCTTATCCTTATAATTCTGTGAGCATGCTTTGCAACATCTGGTTCATGTGTCACGATTATAATGGTATTTCCTTTTTTGTGAAGTTCATCAAACAGAGCAAGGATTTCAGCTCCTGTTTTAGTGTCCAGATTTCCTGTTGGTTCGTCCGCAAGGATAATTGATGGTTTATTTACCAAAGCCCGAGCAATTGCAACCCTTTGCCTTTGCCCTCCTGAAAGTTCATTCGGTTTATGATGCAATCTATCCCCAAGCCCAACCTGTTCAAGCGCCTCACGAGCAAGTTTTTTTCTCAGCTCCCCTGGAACACCAGCATAGATCAACGGCAATTCAACATTGTGCAAAGCATCAGCCCTGGGCAAAAGATTAAACATCTGAAAGACAAAACCAATCTCTTTGTTCCTTATCTTTGCAAGATCATTATCGCTTAACTCACTCACATTTACACCGTTCAAAAAATACCTACCCGATGTCGGCGTGTCAAGACAACCAATTATATTCATAAGCGTTGACTTTCCAGAACCAGACGGACCCATAATGGCAACATATTCCCCTTTCTCTATCTCAAGATTTATGCCTCTCAAAGCGTGAACTTTCTCAGCTCCAAGGTCATAAATCTTGACAATATTTTCTAGTTTAATTAAAGGCATTTCAATACCTCATTTAAATTTTGTTTTAACTATTTTTTCGCCTTCAAAATTTTCACCTTAACCCCGTCTTCAAGCTCCCTGTTTATCGCTCTGAAACTTCCAACAACTATCTCCTCATCGCCTTTCAACCCATCAACTATCTCAACATAAGTTTCTCCACTTATCCCACGTTTAACGGGAACCATCTTTGAAACTCCGTTTTCAACGATAAAAACGACTTCAACAATATCATCCTTTGAATTCTTTCCATTTTCAGACTCGGGATTCTGCTCGCCAGCCGACTTTTTCAAAGACCTAACCGTTACTGATTGAATCGGAACAGCAAGCACATTATACTTCTTTTCTGTTTCTATATCAGCCGTCACTGACATCCCTGGGCGCAAAGCCGTTTCCTTGTCAAGTATCTTTATTTTAACTTCAAAATTCACAACCTCCTCCTGTGTCCCCAATCCTTTCGTTTTCGCAGCGTTTGAAATCTCATAAACAACACCCTTAAATTTTCTCTCCGGAAAAGCATCAACGGAAAGTATCGCCGTATCTCCAATTGAAACATGAACAACATCAACCTCACTTATATCAACCCTTGCCTCCATCTTTGACAGATCAGCTACAACCATGATAACAGTTCCAGCCATTTGGCTTGTCCCAACGACCCTTTCTCCAACCTCAGCATTAAGTTGAGTCACGATGCCATCAATGGGCGAATAAATAACTGTCTTTGCGAGGTCCTCTTGCGCCTGTTTTAAAGAAGCCCTTGCTTGTTCAACAGCAGAGGATGTAGAAGCGTATTGCGCCTTTGCAACCGTATAAGCTGTCCTCGCTGCTTCATATTCAGCATCCGAAATCAACTTCTTAGCGTAAAGTTCCTCAGCCCGCTTGAACTCCGATTCCGCTTTTGAAAGATTTGCCTTGGCTATATCAAGCTGAGCTAAAGCAGATTTTAAATTCGCCTCCATCGCCTCTTTCCTCGCAACATAAAAATCCGGTTTGATCTTAACAAGTAATTGACCCTTTTTAACTTTTTGCCCAACCTTGACCGGCAATTCAACTATCTCACCGCTCACCTCAGCACTTATCTTCACCTCAACCTCCGGCTGGATTTTACCCGTCCCAGTCACAATTTGAGTTATATCTCTCCTTTGAACCCTCTCAACCTGAACCGCTACAACTTTTTCCCTACCACCACTTAAAATGCCTACAACTACCGACACAACGACGATAAGCCCCAAGAGAACAGCAAAAATTAAACGCCTTTTCCTTCGTTTATTATTGTTGTTAGCCATATTGCAATTTTTTTTTATTTTGAACTACGAGCTTGTAATCTCATCAAAATTAAAAATCAAATTCACCAAGCGCATATTGAAGTTGTGCTTTGGCAATTATGTAATCATAAACTGCGTTCACTTGCGCACTTATAGCGGAAGTATAATTAGCCGTCGCTATCAAAAGGTCAAGCAATGTCCCAGCCCCAATGTTATATTTTTCCTCAGCCGTTTTCAAATCAAGTTCAGCTGACTTGACCTGTCTTTGTGCAACTTCAAGTTGTTTCATCGCGGATTCAATGTCAAGTATCGCCTTTTTAACATCAGCAGTTATCTGCCTCTTTACCTGTTCAAGTTGAACCTCTGCATTTTTAACATTTATCTTCGCCTGCTGAACTTGTGTCTGTAACTGAAAACGGTCAAATATTGGGAAGCTTATATTTATCCCCCAACCAATTGAGCGATTGTTCGGCAATGTCTTAAACTCATTGCTGTTCAAATTAAAAACCGCCGAAGCTGAAACCGTCGGCATATAACCCGACATAGCAACAGTCACCCCAGACCTCGCAGAATTCAAATTTGAAATCGAACCCCTATAATCAGGTCTTCTATCAAGTGCAACCGCAATTAACTCATCAAGATTTTTTATCCTCTCCCTCAACGCGCTGAACTCCGTTGTGTCAATCTCAAGCTGGATTGAGGGATCTTCAAACTCATACTCATCCGTCGGTATCAACCCAAGATAAACAAGCAAATCCGCCTTCGCCTTATCATAATTTGCCTGCGTCCGTATCAATTGAAGCTCGTCATTTCCAACCTGAACCTCCTGCTTATAAACATCCGCAAGCGACACAGACCCAACACGATTTGCCTCCAATATCCTCTCAAGCTGTCTCTGACTCCTTTTCAAATTATCCTGCGCAACCTTCAACAGTTGTTTATTCCTCAAAACATTAAGATAAAGTTGTTGTGTCTGAAAAACCACCGTCTGCATCGTTCTCCTCAAATTGTAATCAGCGGAAAGATAACTTGACCTCGCCCTACTCAATGAAGCAAAATTTGCAAATCCATTGAAAAGCAAAATGCTCGTGCTGACACTCGTTGAAAAAGAATTCAATGTCTGCGATGTCCTGAAAGGAACTGTCCCAAGCCCAGGGATAAATGTCAAATCCGACTCCCTCCGTGTCCTGTTCCAGTTCCCGCTCAAATTCAAATTTGGAAGAAATACCCCATATGCCTGCAAAACGCTTGCAGATTGGGACTGAACAGAATACTCAGCTCGTTTTATCTCCGTATTGTTTTCCAAAGCTATTTTAACGCAATCATTAAGCGTCAAAACCTTCTTCCCCTGTGAGAACGAAATCCCGAAAAATAAAATCAAAAAGAAAAACAACCTACGCATACCTTTCACCTAAATTTATTTTTACAAAATTCACACATATTAGACGAAACAACGATATTTTTGTTACAATGCATTTATCAACCTTGCCTCTCACAGCAAAAATAAGAACAAGGAGTTAAAAACAAAAAACTTTCCTCCCCCTTAACTACGGAGGAGGATTAAGGTAGAGGTGAAAACTTTCCCTTACAGGGAGCTATTTGACCTGCCGAACGACACCACCATGTCCACCAACATTTAATCTAAAATAAAATCCGTTAATCCCGACTCTTGGTCCATTGGTCAACGCAACCTCATCTCCCATTCTCCAATCACCAGAAATTGGTGAAAAAACATACCCAACCCTAAAACCAAAAATCCAACCACCGTATCTTCTACCAATTTTGTATTCAATTCCAACCTCTGACTTCACAGAAAGCGACGAAAAAGAAGCGTCAAAAATTTTCTTTGGATTTGAAATTGCATCATTAAAATCTGCCCCTTTCATCTCAAAAATTTTCAAATTCAAACCGCCACCGCCAATCCCAACCATCGGATAAAATCTCAACCTTTCAACATCATAAATTATGTACCCCAAATTGAAAAAGCCATACCCACCCGATAAAACACATCTAAAATTTTCCTTATCCTTTTTCTGACCCAAAATTCCAAATCCCTCACCTCCAATTATAATTTTATTCAGCACACCATAACCACCACCGCCGATATTTAAAAATGAACTTTGGAACTGAGCACGATTATTATCACTTAAAACGCGGTTTAATTTATCCAAGTCCAAAAAACTAATCCCAAAACTAAAATAACCACCTCCACCGAAAAATTTACCTAACGAATTGTCTTGAGAATTTGAAAAAGAAACCACAACAAATAACAACAAGCTTGAAAATAAAAGATTTCGCATTTTTAATCCCACATTTTTTAGTTTTTAAAATTTTTCACCTTCAAACATCTTCTTTAGAACCGAGATATAATTTTCAAAAGCTTTTCTCCCCTTTGCGGTCAAAGAGATATATGTCTTCGGTTTCTTTCCCTCAAATGTCTTTCTAATTTTGACATATCCTGCCTCTTCAAGCTTGCTCAAGTGTGAGGACAGATTCCCATCCGAAAGACCAAGCAAATCCCTCAAGGCAATAAACTCAATCTCTCCACCTTCACCAAGCGTGTAAAGCGAAGCCATTATCTTTGTTCTCGTCGGCTGATGAATTATCTCATCAAGTTCACCCTTCATCTACCCCACCTCCTATTGATGTAAATTCCACCACCAACGAAAGCAAAAAGAGAAATTAAAGCCATAGCATAACTGAAATACTCACGAAGATATAGACCAACAAGAATTGACGAAACCGTAGCAAAAATTCCTATGAAAGCCATCTCCTTCCCAAGGAAAATTCCCATCAAAATGTAACCATACATCATAAAATTCAACCATAGAAGAGAAATCCCGATCCCACTTAACCCACTACTCTCTCTACTAATAATAAAAAACCAGATCAGCGAATAAATCACCAACGAAATCCAAACAATACCTAAATACATACCCTCTGGGAAATAAATCCTTTTTTCCTTTGTCATCTTGATTTGCCTTATCACTATCAAAGCTGTTCCAACCCATCCGATTCCAAAAAGCGAAAGCCATAACAAATTCCCTTCAACAAAACGATTCAAAACATAACCAAGTGATACAACAATCCCCCATAGAATAAGATAATCCCCTGTTCTTCTCCTTGCCAACATCTGTCTTGTCCTCCTGAACGCTTCCGTTATCTGAACAAGCGTCTCCCGTGCCTGGTCTAAATCTCGCTCCATTTTTCCCCCTCCATATTTTGTTTCACAAATTACTTTGTGTTGCAAAGTAAATATAATAAAATGAAACTTAAAAGTCAAGCTTAACCAACTTCTATTTCAAAAATTAAAACACCCCACACTTTGACAAATCATTTCAATCCTCTCTCTTGATAGAGGATGACTAAGATGGGAATGAATTTTAATACCCCCACTCTCCCGCAAGGGGAGAGGAAAACAAACTGAAAGGAATTTTCCTCTCCCTTGACGGGGGAGGACTAAGATGAGGGTGAAAAAATTAACATCACCTCTCACCCTAATCCTCTCCCATAAGTGGAGAGGGAAAGATAAAATGAAGCTTTTACTTTACCAACACCATCTTCTTCACATCAACAAACCTTCCCGCTTCAAGACGATAAATGTAAATCCCACTTGGAAGACCGCTTCCATCAAAATCTACTCTATATTTCCCAGGTTCAAACTCCTCATTAACAAGTTTCTTAACTTCACGACCAAGAATATCATAGACGATCAGCTTTACATTCACCCTTTCTGGCACTTCAAATTCAATTCTTGTGACCGGATTAAACGGATTGGGATAATTTTGTTTCAATGCAAATCTTTCAGGCAAACCCCAAAGCTCCTCAACATTGGTTACATAAGAGATAGCGACACCATAAACATCACCATTTGTAAAGAACACATCACCCTGATTCGTAAACCCCAAATTCACCCTGTTTGTGTAAGCATAAAATTTCCCACTCTCATACACCCCAATTCCACCGATTGGGACTTTACCAGCCAACTGGCGAAAGACAGCAAATTCGCTGTTTGTTGGATTTAAAGACAAATCAAAAAATCTCCCAAACACAAAACAAGAATCAGGGTTTGGACTAACTTTTGTAGTTGTGACTAAAACTTTATTCTCTCCAACAATTGCAAATGGCGACAGCCAGCCGTTTTCCGAAATTAAATAGCGTCCTTGCTGAATCGTTCCATCAGATTGAATTATCCTCGCATAAGTTTTCCAACCCGTTGATTCTTCATCAGGGAAAAAGCAAATAAATTTGCTCCCATCAAAAGTTACATATAGCGGGTTATCACTTGGTTCTTGGCTACCATCAATTAAGAAAGTTGAACCAATAGGTGAACCGTCTTGATTTAATAACTGTCCCCAAATCTCATTGTCATAAGAGCCCGTTTCCTTCACAAAAGCAACCAAATATCTTGAGCCCCCAAAAGCAAGTGAATATTCCCCCCGACATGGGATACTTGAAATTTGATTTGAGTTTTCCAAAAAGCCGTCAGGACGAATGAAATTGTAAATCAAATAATAACCCTGATTGGCGACATAAATTTCAGAGACGAGAAAATATTTGTTCAAATTTGGATTAAAATGTAATACACCGATTCCTGAAATATAAGAAGGTAGGGTGGGCTCAGAATACAAATCACTTAACGCAAATGTTTGTCCATCAATGAAGCGATACTTTAAACCTCCATTTTGCCCATCTGTCCAAACAACAAGAAAACGACTCCCATCAAAAGCAACTTGTGGAAGCCCTCTTTCAAAATCTTCCTGTAGCATGGAAGTTGTCCCTAAAACGATTGGATTAGTAATAAGCGAGTGATCGCTTTTTGAATGAAACTGCAAGACAATTTCAGCTACATTTCCCCTTTCCCTTCGCATCACTATGGCATATTTTTGAGCATCTTGGGCAAAGCCAGTTGCAAAAGTTGAATCCGGAGCGGTTTCAACTGGAAATTCAGTTCCGATTGTTTGAGATTGAGAAAGGTTAAAAAGCAGGAACATTAAAAAAATTTTGAAAAAGAGAAGGAAATTTGCTCTTGGTTTTAAATTTTCCTCACACATTAAATTTTCCTCCTTGGATTTAGTTTAACATTCCAAAGATAATACTTTTTCTTTAAACTCCAAAGGTTTGTGTAAAAATATTTCTGGTTTGAGTTCATACCAAAAATGAAACTTAAAAGTCAAGCTTAACCAAACACTTCTGAAGTTATGCAAAAGAGAGAGGCTTCTTAAGTTTCACGGTGTAAGAAAAGAGAACTTTGCATACTACCTCAAGGAGCTTGAGTTCAGGTATAATAACATAGAGAACTTAGATGATATGATGTATGTATGTTTGGTTGGAATAAAATGAGGAATTATCAAATCTTAAAAATTACCCAGCGGTGGGATTTTTGTTTATATTATCTTGAGACGTCTAAGGTATTCTAAGTGTTTTCTAATATCGTTCCAGATGATTTCTTTATCCTTTTCCCATTCTAAAAAGATCCGATCAAAGCCCTTACCTTGTCTTAAAATAGTATCTGGTTGCAAGTTTCTTTCTTTTCGGGAATCTAAAAGAAAATAGTAAGCGCAATGCGGGAAAATATATTTTATCTCGCTAGAAATCCGAGCATAAGTCAAAAACCCATGGGTGTTCATACTTTGTCCAACTTTAAGTTCGCAGATTATAAGCGGAATTATAATTTCTCCTCTTTTACCAATGTTCCTTATGTAAACCCCATTGCCAAGCTTTTCAGTGGCAAGGGTATCTTTGTAAAACACGATGTCCTGTTGCTGAAGCCCCAAAACTGGTCTCCAATTTCCTTCTTTATCTTTACCAAATGTAAAATCTTTTAAAATATTTACTTCTTTATCAACCTTAACATCAGAAAATTTCCTGTCGGAATATAATTTAGCTCTAAAAAATTTCAACACTCGATTAGTAAATTCTAGTTCAGTTGTCATAGTAAATTTCTAATATGTTAAACCTTTAAAATAAATAAGGCGAGGGAGCCCCGCAAAAAATAAACTTTAGAGTAAATTTTTCACTTTGCTCTCAAAGAGAATTGGATTTTCGTTTCCCTTTCTGAAAATCTCCCGTTTGTATTATCAAAAAAAAGCTCCGCGGGCAGGACTCGAACCTGCAACCCGCTGGTTAACAGCCAGCTGCTCTGCCAATTGAGCTACCGCGGAAAGTCATTATTAATATAATACCAAAATCAAAAAAAATCAAGTCACAAAGCCAAAAATCTTGACTTTTATCTCTCTTATCTTTATTATTTGAAAAAATCAAAAAAGCCAATTGTTAACAATGAAAAAATTTTTAAAGGAGGAAAACTTTAGAAGAACAAAAATCGTCTGCACACTTGGACCTGCAACTAACACGCTTGAAAAAATTATTGAGCTTATAAATGCTGGGATGGATATCGCAAGGTTGAACTTTTCACATGGCGATTACGATGACCATCTCAATTTCATAAATCTTGTCAGAAAAGCATCCGAAATCACAGGGAAACACATTTCAATACTTCAGGACTTACAAGGTCCGAAGATCAGGGTTGGGAGGTTAAAAAATGAACCGATAGAATTAAAAATCGGAGAACTAATTTATCTTGCATCCGAACAAGTTGAGGGGAACGGTCAAATCATACCGATTCAATATGAATACATCGCTGAGGACGTAAAACCTGGCGACACCATTTTACTTGACGATGGGTTGATTGAACTTAAAGTTATTGAAATTAAAAGCAGGAAAGTAAAGTGTGAGGTTGTTGATGGTGGGCTTTTAAAGTCACATAAAGGTGTCAATTTACCCGGTGTAAATGTTCGCATACCGTCACTGACAGAAAAAGATGTTCAAGATTTAAAATTCGGTATAGAAAACGGTGTTGACATGGTTGCATTATCCTTTGTGCGCAGGAAGAAAGATGTCCTTGATTTACTTTCAAAGATGGAAGAATTCGGGAAGACGCTACCTGTAATCGCTAAAATTGAACGGGTTGAAGCGATAAAGTCAATTGATGAGATCATTGATATATCCGACGGCATAATGATTGCAAGGGGTGATCTTGGGGTTGAACTTCCAACTGAGGATGTTCCGATTTTACAAAAGATGTTAATCAAGAAAGCAAACAAACTCGGCAAGCCAGTTATCACAGCAACGCAGATGTTAGAATCAATGGTTTCAAATCCGAGACCGACCCGAGCTGAAGCTACTGATGTAGCCAATGCTGTCCTTGACGGAACAGATGCAGTAATGTTAAGCAGTGAAACATCCATCGGTGAATTTCCGATTGAATCCGTTAAAATGATGGATAAAATCATAAGAACTGCTGAAACGCAGTATAAATTTTACGAGCCGATATTTGACCCGAACTTAAAGCTTAAAGATGAGGTTGACGCAATAGGTCGTGCAGCTTGTCTTCTTGCACAACAACTGAACGCTAAGGCAATAGTTACGATAACCCACACGGGAGCAACAGCAAAAGCAATCGCTAAATATAGACCATATGTTCCGATAATCGCACTGACGGATAGCGAAGAGGTTGTCAAAAGGCTAAATCTTGTCTGGGGTGTGATCAGCGTTAAGATAAAGGAAATTTCTGAAACAGATAAAACGATTGAAACAGCAAAGGAACAACTTAAGGAAAGCAAAATTTTGAATAAAGGTGACCTTGTTATAATGACTGCTGGGATACCGCTTTTCAAACGTGGCTCAACAAACATGATTGAGGTTGAAAAAATTTAAAACAAAAATTTCAAACCTTATGAGAGAAATTGCTGTCGTTCTTGTAAGTGGCGGGATGGACTCATGCGTTACAGCTGCGATCGCAAACTCACTTGGTTATGAACTCGCCTTTTTACACTTAAATTATGGACAAAGAACGGAAAAAAGAGAGCTGAAAGCATTTAACGATATAGCTGACTTTTACAATGTCAAAAGACGTCTAATCATCAGCGTTGAACATTTAAAGTTAATCGGTGGATCAAGTTTAACGGATGAAAACATACCAGTTGAAAAAGCGGATTTAAAAAGGGTTGGAATCCCAACGAGCTATGTTCCGTTTAGAAACGCAAATATGCTTTCAATTGCCGTATCTTGGGCTGAGGTCTTGGGAGCAAGTAAAATTTTCATTGGAGCGGTTGAAGAGGACTCATCTGGATATCCGGATTGCAGAAAGGAATTCTATAATGCTTTTAATGAAGTGATTCGGCTTGGGACAAAGGCAGGAGTTGAGGGACATCCAATTCAAATAGTTACGCCAATAATTGATATGAAGAAGTGGGAAATAGTGAAGAAGGGCATTGAACTTGGTGCTCCGCTTCATCTTACATGGAGTTGTTATCAAAGAGAGGACATCGCTTGCGGTGTTTGTGATAGTTGTGCCCTTAGACTTCGCGGTTTTCAACTTGCCGGCGTTGACGACCCAATACCTTATGAAAAGAAACCAATTTACATTTAAAATGAAAAGGTCTGGGCTTTTCGCCCAGACCTTTAACATTGAAGCAGAACCTCCCCCCTGAGGTCCTCGCTTCAAAAATCAAGTTACAATTTCCACTTAAAAATATAATAACCAATAAAGGAACATTTCATTGACAGAAATCACAAAAATGGGGGATGTCTGGCAAGATTTTTGATGAAAATTTAATCAAGATATTTGCGAAGGAATTGTCCAGTGTAGGAGTTAGGATTTTGAGCGATTTCTTCAGGCGTCCCAACTGCAACGACATATCCACCCAGGTCCCCAGCTTCAGGACCAAGGTCAATTATCCAATCAGCACACTTTATTACATCCATATTATGCTCAATCACTATAATTGAATGTCCAGCGTCAAGAAGCGAATCAAACGCCTTCAATAGCTTTGCGATATCGTCAAAATGCAACCCAGTTGTCGGCTCATCAAAGATAAATAAAGTATGTGGACTTGATTCCGATGCAAGTAAATGTGCAGAAAGCTTAATTCTCTGCGCTTCGCCCCCTGAAAGTGTGTTTGCAGGTTGTCCTAGTTTAATATAACCGAGACCAACAGATTCAAGAACCTTCAACCTATCAACGATTTTCCTATGTCCTTTGAAAAATTCTATTGCCTCCGTTACAGTCATATTTAAGACATCGCTTATATTCTTGCCTTTATATTCAACTTCAAGTATTTCCGACTTATATCTTTTCCCGTTGCACGATTCACAAGGAAGATAAATATCAGCGAGAAATTGCATTTCAATCTTAACAAAGCCATCCCCTTCACAGGTCTCACATCTTCCACCTGGTATATTAAATGAAAAATGACCCGGGGTATAACCTCTAACTTTTGCGAGATGAGTTGATGCGAAAAGCTCCCTTATGCCGTCAAACGCTTTTATATAAGTGACAGGATTAGACCTTGGGGTTTTACCTATTGGTGATTGATCAACCATCTCTACTGCATCAATCAATTCATAACCCTCAATCTTATCAAATTTCCCAATTTTACCTTCATAGGTCCCATATTTTATTTTCCTCAAGGCTGAATAAAGTATATCGTGCACAAGGGTGCTCTTCCCAGAACCGCTCACTCCAGTGACGCATACAAAAACATTCAATGGAAATTCAACATCAATATTTTTCAAATTATGTTCTCTCGCCCCACGAACTATAATTGAATTTCCTTTTTTGGGTTTCCTCCTCTTTTGAGGCACAGGGATTTTAAGCCGACCGCTGAGATATTTCCCTGTTAATGAATTTTCATCTTTCAAAATTCCCTCGTAACTGCCCTGAAAGACAATCTTCCCACCGTTTTCCCCAGCACCTGGACCAAGGTCAACGATGTGATCCGCTGATTCAATTATCTCTCTATCGTGTTCAACCACTATAACTGTATTTCCATTTTCCTTTAACGATCTCAAAATTTTAATCAATCTGTGTGTGTCTCTTGGATGCAATCCAATGCTCGGCTCATCAAGTATATAAAGCGCACCGACAAGAGAAGATCCAAGCGCCGTGGCGAGGTTTATCCTTTGTGCTTCCCCACCAGAGAGAGTATTTGACAATCTATCAAGTGTTAAGTATCCAAGTCCAACCTCATAAAGATACCTCAACCTTTTATTTACCTCCGAAAGAATGCTTGCTGAAACCGTTTTTTCATAATCGGTGAGTTCAAGATTTTGAAAGAACTGATAAGCTTCCCCAATTGACATCTTAACTATATCGTAAATACTTTTACCTGCTATCTTGACATTCAACGCTTCTTTTCTTAGGCGTGAACCCCCGCACAAGTCGCAAGTCGTATAACCCCTATATCTTGAAAGCATAACCCTGTAATGAACTTTGTAAGAGTTCTCCTCAAGCAAGTTGAAAAAACCATTTATACCCTCAAATCCATCGTAACCATTCTTTATGATTTCAATTTGCTCAGGCGTTAAATCCTTAAACGGAATATCAACTGGGATTCCGACCTTTTTTGCAATACGCATCAAGTCCTTTTGAAACCAGGCGAATTTCTCACTCCTCCAAGGATGGATTGCACCCTCTTTTATACTTTTAGTTTTATCAGGAACGATGGCGTCCCAATCAATACCATAAGCTCTACCAAAACCTTGACACTTCGGACAAGCGCCATACGGATTGTTGAACGAAAACAACCTGGGCTCTGGCTCCTCATATTCAATACCACAATAAGCACACTCAAAATGTTCGCTAAATTTAAATGTCTCACCGCTATCTAAAACTTTTACAATCATATTACCCCTCCCCTCGTTGAAAGCCATCTCAACAGAATCAAACAATCTCGCCTCATCCATATCATGGCGCACAACTATTCTATCAACAAGAACATAAATCTCTTTTCCTAATATTTTCCTCAAGTTTAGATTTTCATTTACATCAAGGAGCTCACCCTCAACATAGATTCTGTAAAAACCTTTCTCCTTTAGGGCTTCAATTTCTTCCTCCAATGTATGCCCTTTGTGTAATTGAAGCGGGAAAAGTATAAAAATTTTACCGCCTTCCGGGATTTGTTTTATCTTCTCAACGACGAAACCGGGTGAATCTTTTTGAACAAGATTACCACACTTTGAGCAATATGTTTTTCCTATTCTTGCAAAAAGAAGTCGGAGATAGTCATATATTTCTGTCATAGTTCCAACGGTTGAGCGCGGATTTTTCCCAGTCGTTTTTTGGTCTATCGCAATTGCCGGAGCGATCCCCTCAATCAAATCAACATCGGGTTTTTCCATCCTTTCAAGAAATTGCCTCGCATACGCAGATAAACTTTCAACATATCTTCTCTGCCCCTCAGCGTAAATGGTGTCAAATGCAAGCGATGACTTCCCCGAACCGCTTACGCCTGTGAATACGATCAGATTGTTTTTAGGAAGCTCAAGATTTATGTTTTTAAGGTTATGAACCCTTGCACCTTTTATGATTATCTTCCTTTCTGCGCTCATAGCGGATGCGAAGCTGTTTTAAATAAATCTCATTTTTGATAATTTAAAGGAAACGAAAAAACCAAGCAAATCGGGAAACAAGAAAATTTTAACGGCGTCTAAAGTTAAAAACAAAGTTTTGAAGCAATTGTGAAAATTCCAAACAAGGGACTTATAGTTATCGCTATTGCAATAGTTGTGGGTCTTTCAATCCCAAAGATAAAATCAATTTTTGCTGATAAGAAAACGCAAAAGGCAAACCCTGCGGTGATACCTGAATTAAATGTTAAAGGTTATATTGCAAAACCTCAAAAACTTGAGAATAAAATTTTCGTCACCGGGACTATACTCGCCAATGAAGAAATTGAAGTGAGAAGCGAGATTTCTGGGAAAATCGTCAAAATCTACTTCAACGAGGGGAGCAAAGTTAAAAAAGGTGATATACTTGTCAAAGTTGACGACTCTGAACTTCAAGCTGAGCTTTTAAAAACCCAGTATCAGAAAAAACTCGCTCAAGAGAAAGAATACAGACAAAGGATGCTCCTTGAAAAAGAAGCCATAAGCAAACAGGAATATGACATCGCTCTCACTGAACTTAATACGCTTGAGGCACAGATTCAACTTATAAAGGCAAGGATTGAAAAAACACAGATAAAAGCACCTTTTGATGGGGTAATTGGCTTAAGATATGTAAGCGAGGGAAGTTATATATCACCTGCTACAAAAATTTCAACGCTTCAAGATATTGACACATTAAAAATTGAATTTTCAATTCCGGAAAAATATGTCAAACTTATAAATGTCGGCGACAGGATAAATTTCAAAGTTCAGGGTTCGGATAAAAAATACAGCGCTGTAATATATGCAATTGACCCTAAAATAGACCCTTCAACAAGGACTTTGCAAGTTAGAGCTATATTCCCGAATAAAAATTACGAAATTTTGCCTGGGGCTTTTGCTGAGGTTGAGGTAATACTTGAGGAGATAACCAATGCGATTTTAATCCCTGCCGAAGCTCTAATCCCAAGCGTTGAGGGAAACAAAGTGTTCATCTGCAACAATGGTAAAGCTGTTGAAAGAAAAGTTGAAACAGGGGTAAGAACTGAAAGATTTATACAAGTTCTCTCCGGTGTTCAGCCCGGGGATACCGTCTTGACAACTGGATTATTACAGCTTAAATCCGGCTTCAAAGTTAAAGTCGTCTCAATTGAATAAAATTTAAATGGAGATAAAGCCATGGGTTTGTGGTCACTGAGCATAAGGCGACCGATTCTTTCTATAGTTATGTCGCTTACCATTTTAATTTTTGGGATAATTTCATACTTCTATCTTGGCGTTAGAGAATACCCTGCGGTTGACCCTCCCGTAGTTACAGTGACAACAACTTATCCTGGTGCTAATCCAGATATAATTGAATCGCAAATAACAGAACCGCTTGAGGAATCAATAAGCGGGATCGCTGGGATAAGAACGATGACCTCTGTAAGTAGTTATGGTAGAAGTACAATAAGAGTTGAGTTCACGGTTGACCAAGACCTTGAAGCTGCAGCAAACGATGTAAGAGATAGAGTTTCAAGGGCTATCCGCCTCCTACCGCCAGATGTTAACCCACCCATTGTTCAAAAAGCTGATGCGGACGCTTTCCCCATAATAGTTTTAACTGTTCAAAGCGATAAAAGAAGCTTACTTGAACTGACTGATATAGCGATAAATGTATTTAAAGAAAGATTGCAAACAATACCAGGCGTAAGCGAGGTAAGGATCTGGGGTGAGAAAAAATACTCAATGAGAATTTGGATGGACCCGGTCAAGCTTGCTGCTTATCATTTGACACCTCTTGATATAAGAAACGCCCTTGCAAGAGAAAACATTGAACTTCCATCCGGGAGAATTGAAGGAAAGACAACTGAATTAACGATTAGAACGATAGGACGTCTTCAAACACCTGAAGATTTTAACAACTTGATAATAAAGGAAAGTGAGGGTAAAATAATAAGATTAAGAGATGTCGGATATGCTGAACTTGCACCTGAAAATATAAGAACGATAATGAAGGGGAAAGGCGGGATCCCACAAGTTGGTGTTGCCATTATCCCACAACCAGGGGCTAATCACATAAACATAGCTAATGAATTTTATAGAAGAGTTGAGCAACTTAAAAAAGAGATTCCACCAGATATACAGCTTGGGATTGGGTTTGACACGACAAAGTATATAAGGCAATCCGTAAATGAAGTAAGGGAAACGATATTAATTGCATTTGGTCTTGTCGTTGTCGTCATATTTTTCTTTCTTAGAGAATGGAGGGTAATGCTTATACCGATACTTGCTATCCCTGTTTCATTAATCGGGGCATTTTTCGTGATGTATATTGCTGGATTTTCAATAAATGTTTTAACATTGCTCGGTCTTGTTCTCGCAATTGGTATGGTCGTTGACGATGCTATCGTCGTCCTTGAAAACATTTATTCAAAAATTGAAAGGGGCTTTAATCCTTACGAGGCTGGAATCAGAGGAACAAAGGAGATATTCTTCGCCGTCATCGCCACAACGATAGCACTTGTTGCTGTTTTTATGCCAGTCATATTTATACAGGGTTTCACTGGGAAATTGTTCCGCGAATTTGGCGTTGTAATTGCCAGTTCTGTTGTAATTTCATCTTTCGTTGCACTTACGCTTACACCTATGTTAAGCGTGAAGTTTATGAGTAAAAGAGGACACTCAAAATTTTATTACAAGACAGAGCCGTTTTTTAATAAGCTAATGAACTCCTACCGTCGCTCTCTTGATAAATTTATGGAGAAAAGGTGGTTTGCATTTGTAATAATTGGGATGTCAGCGCTTGCGATTGTAATTTTCGGGACGAGTTTACCTTCCGAGCTTTCCCCGCTTGAAGATAGAGGGATGCTCACAATTAACGCAACCGCGCCGGAAGGAACCTCATATCATCAGATGTCAAAATATATGGATGAGATTCTCAATCTTGTTGAATCAAATGTCCCGGAGGCAGAGGCAATTTTCGCTATCACTTCACCTACCTTTCGTGAAACCGGTTCAAACACTGGGTTCATAAGAATCAGGTTGAGTGAAAGAGATAAAAGAGAAAGAAGCCAACAGCAAATCGCAAATGAGCTTTCAGCAAAACTAAGACAACTTACTGGAGTAATAGCTTATGTCTCACAAGACCTGAGCATAGGAGTTGCACGGCGTGGTCTACCTGTGCAATTTGTTATTCAAGCACCTAACTTTGAGAAATTGAAACAAGTTCTGCCCAAATTTATTGATGAAGCAAGTAAACGACCGGAGTTCACAATCGTTGATGTTAATTTGAAATTCAATAAACCCGAACTAAAAGTTAAAGTTAATCGGGAACGAGCTAAAGCCCTTGGTGTTTCCGTTGCAGATGTAGCTCAAACATTACAACTTGCATACAGCGAACAACGTCTCGGTTTCTTCACAATCGGCTCAAAACAATATCAAGTCATCGGCTCAATTATAAGAGAGAACGCTGAAAAACCAGCTGATTTAAAATCAATCTATGTCAGAAATAACAAGGGCGAATTGATCCAGCTTGACAATTTAATCACTCTTGAAGAAGATGTGAATCCACCTCAACTTTACAGATTCAACAGATATATTTCCGCAACTGTTTCAGCTGGTCTTGCCCCAGGGAAAACAATTGGCGATGGTATCAAAGCGATGAATGAAATAGCGGAAAAAGTTCTTGACGAAACCTTCTCAACCGATTTAAGTGGTCCATCAAGAGATTATGCAGAAAGCTCGTCAAGTTTGGCTTTCGTTATGCTTTTGGCTTTGATTTTGACATATCTTGTTCTGTCCGCTCAATTTGAAAGCTTCCTTGACCCGTTTATCATAATGTTCACCGTTCCGCTTGCCATTGCTGGCGCTTTGTTTTCACTGTGGTATTTCAACCAGACGATCAACATCTTTAGTCAGATCGGACAGATAATGCTTGTCGGGCTTGTAACTAAAAATGGAATTCTAATAGTTGAGTTCGCAAATCAAAGAAAAGCAATGGGGCTATCAAAAATAGAAGCGGTGAAAGACGCAGCTGCTCAAAGGTTTCGCCCAATTCTTATGACAAGTTTAACGACAATTTTAGCTTTTGTTCCCGTAGCACTTGCCCTCGGTGCAGGAGCGGAAAGCAGAAAGTCAATGGGTATAGCTGTCATTGGTGGTTTGCTCTTCTCAACTATTTTAACGCTTTATGTCATACCTGCGATTTATTCATACCTCTCAAGCGAGAGAAAACAAATTGAAATTCCAATTGAAGAGCAACCAACTGAAATTGAACTTGCAAAAAACAACGAAATAATCGAAACGAAGCATATCACAAAATAAAAGTTTGAAACAAAAAATGTTTAAGAAGGCAATCCCCTTTCTTTTCCTTATTTTTGGACTTTGCTACTCACAGGAAATTTTAACGCTTGAGGAAGCGATAAATCTTGCACTGAAAAACAACCGAGATATAAAAATATCAAAAAATCTTCTTGACATTGCTTTTAACAATCTATCGCTTGGAAATGCCGGCTTTTTACCAAAGATTGACCTGTCATCAGGTTATAGCAGAAGTTCAAACAATACCAGACAAGAATACTTTGATGGCAGGTCAATAAATAGAACTGGAGCGATTTCAAATTCAATTAATTTTGGCTTAACACTTAATTGGACAATTTTTGATGGGCTTAACAATTTGATCACATATAAAAAGCTTAAAGAGACGAAAGAAGTGGCACAGATCAATTCAATCGCAACAGCTGAAGAAATAATTTCGGAGGTTATAACATCTTATTACGAAATTTTAAGGCAGAAGGAAATTTTGAAAACATTGAGGGAAAGTATCGCAATTTCAGAACAAAGGGTTAAAATTGCGGAGGAAAAATATAAAGTCGGAACAGCTTCAAAGACGGAACTTTTACAAGCAAAAGCTGACTTGAACGCGGATATGAATGCTCTTATGAAGCAAGAGATCGCACTTAAAAATGCAAAGATAAACTTAAACTTAATCATAGGCAGAGACCCTGAAATTGACTTTGATATTACGGATACTATACAAGTTAGGGACTTATCTCTTGATGTTTTACTTGCCCAAGCGGAGGAAAGAAATACTTTGCTTTTGAACTTCAAGAAGAACAAAGAGATAGCTCAGATAAATCTCGCAAGTGTCAGGGCGAAGATGTTTCCATTGGTTAATTTCTTCGCTGGTTATAGTTTTGCTCGCTTACAATCACAGGCGGGCTTTATTGCGTCAAATCAAAATCTTGGTTTTAACTACGGTTTCAGCGTGTCGTTTAACATCTTCAATGGATTGAACTCACTTCGTGAGTATGAAAACGCCAGGATAGAGATAATCAACAGCGATATAAAATTTGATCAGGTGCGGAATGAGGTAAAGGCACAAATTTTAAAAAATTATGAAAGTTTCAAGACGAGTTTAAGATTAATTGAACTTGAAAAGGAGAATCTTGAGATAGCTCGTGAAAATGTTGAAATTGCGCTTGAAAGATATCGGCTCGGGGTCTTGACACCACTTGAGTTAAGGGAAGCACAAAAAACTTACATTGATGCTGAAAGTCGGTTAATTTCAGCCCTTTATCAAGCGAAGCTCGCCGAGATAGAACTTTTAAAATTGAGCGGTCAACTTCCAATTGTATATTTTCCGTCAATTTTTTAAATTTTAACGGCAATTTTGGAGGGGTGCCGGAGTGGATGATCGGGGCGGTCTCGAAAACCGCTGTGGGTCCAAACGACCCACCGTGGGTTCGAATCCCACCCCCTCCGCTTAAATATGTTCACCAATATTGCAAAAAATTGGATTCACCAACTGAACATAATCCGACATTTTCATTCTAACGACATCGTTATGAGTCCCGCCATTGAAACTTATCTCTTCGTTCGCTTTAAATTTCTCATCAACATAAACAGGGACGCCGTAAAGGTTACCAAATGGTGGCATCGCCCCTGTCTCGCAATCCGGGAAAATACTTTTAAATTCATCCTCGGTAGCAAGTTTCAGTTCAGATACATTTAAAGCGATTTTTGCTTTTTCAAAATTTACCTTGTGGTCGGATGGGACGACAAGCATAAAAAAATTTTCGCCAGATTTAACAATCACACACTTTGCGAATTCTCTCCCCTTGACATGGACGCTCGCTGCTATCTCCTGAGATGTGAAAGCGGTTGAATGGATAATTGTAATATACTTAACCCCGCTTGAATCAAGAAAGTTTTTCAACCTTTCACAAATTGGCATAATAAGACCTCCTTTTTTAATTTCAATTTTTCAGGAGGTCAGCAAAAGAGGGAAATTTCAGCCAAAACAAATTTATCTCAATGAAGTTAAAAAATCAATCACTTCCGCCAATTGCTGATGAATTTGTGAAAATTATAATTCTCTGCCCCACTTTTATATTATTCCCCTTCAGGCGATTCCATTTTTTCAGTTCAGTTATACTCACATTATATCTTTGCGCAATTGTACTTAAAGTATCACCCTTTTTTACGCGATAAATTATCTTCGTTTCGCTTTCGTCAGAATAAACTCTTTTAGCGTAGCGTTTGCTTGATGCGATTGAATTAGGTTTTATTACATCGGGGATCAAAACAACTTGTCCAATGCTTAAAGCTCTTGGTTTAAGTTTAGGATTAAATCTATAAATCACATCAACCTGGACATTATATTGCTTCGCGATTTTGTATAATGTCTCGCCACGCTTTACGATATGAACCCTGAAATTTTTCTTTTCATCGTCTGGCAGGGATTTATAATTTACAACGAATATATCTTTTTTCCCTTTCGGAATCCTGAGGACATACTCGTGTGGTGGTGTATAACCGCGGATAAGTTCTGGATTAAGCTCAATCAATGCCTCAAGATCGGTTTGTGCACATTCTGCAAGTTTTCTTAAACTAACGCTTGCATCAACGACAACTTCATCATATTCAAACGCTTCTGCAGTCGGATTCAATGGTTTAAATCCATATTTTTCCGGTTCAAGCGATATCAATGTCACCGCTATATATTGCGGGACATAATTTCTCGTCTCCCGTGGGAGGAACTTTCTTATTTTCCAGAAGTCCGTCTCACCAGATTTTCTCATAGCTCTTTGAACTTTACCAGCCCCGGAATTATAGGCAGCGATTGCAAGGTACCAGTCGCCGAACAGATTGTAAAGGTCTTTTAAATATCGCGCTGCAGCGTGTGTTGATTTTTCTGGATTTCTTCTCTCATCATACCACCAATTAGCTTCAAGCCCATACAATTTACCCGTCCATTTTATAAATTGCCAAATTCCAACTGCCTTCGCTCTTGATACAGCAAATGGACTCACACCGCTTTCAATCATACAAAGATATATTAACTCCTCCGGAAGACCATATTCCGAGAAAATTTTCTTAAACATAGGTAGATATTTTTCCAATCTATCAAGCCACATTTCCATAAAATACCTTCCATCCCCAAGGAAATAATCAAGATAAGCTTGAACATATTCATTCACCACAAGCGGAATCGTTGTCCTTAAAGAAGGAGGAAATGGCTTCAATTCAACCTTAACACCCACAGTGTCAACTATATCGCCTATCTGATTGAGACGATCCTGGATATTTGAAATATACTCGCTAATCGGTGTCTCTTGAAAAATTGAATCAAACTTCGCAAAATGCTTGTTATAGATTGACAAAATTTTATTGCTTATCGTTTCAAAATCTTTATTTGTCTCAATTTCGCTTGTCCTTGAAATCTCGTCAAGCTTTTCCATCGCAGAATGCATCAAATCAATTGCAGAGATTGTATCACCCTGCGATAGATATTTTAAAATCGTCTCATAATCCTTTTCAACTTCGGCTATAATTTCAGCAGTAGTTAAAGAGTCATAGATTAAAACATCTCTTTTTAAGACCTCTTTGTAATTTTGCTTCGTATTTTCAATTTTACTTGCGGAATCTGGCAATGGACACAACGCTGAGTCAGCAAGCGTTTCTATAGTTGTTGAATCTTTAAGTGGCAAGCTTTTAGGTCTACAACCGACGATAAAAAATAAAATTAACACTAGTATCAATCTACTTTGTATCATCTCACCTCCTGAATTTTTGGCTTCTGCGAAGCTATTTCACACAAGTTAAGATATTAATTTACTTGGATAAAGTCAAATTTTCATCCTTCACTTTTGGAATTTCATCCCCGATTTATTAAATTTTAAGTGATTTTGTCAAACAAAGTGGAATTAAGGGAATGCTTGCAATCGTAAAGATTGGAGGTCATCAATACAAGGTCAAGGAAGCCGATAAAATTTTTGTCCAAAAGTTAAACGCTGAACCAGGAAGTAAGGTTAAATTTTCATCAGTCCTCTTGCTTCAAGAAAATGGAAAAACACTTGTTGGGAATCCATTTGTCCAGGGCGCTTTTGTTGAGGCAACGGTTCTTGACCATGTGAAAGGTGAAAAAATCATTGTCTTCAAAAAGAAACGTCGTAAGGGATACAAGGTAACAAAAGGGCACAGACAAAATTATACACAAATTGAAATCAATAAAATCGGTATTGAAGGTTAATGCCTAAAGTTGATGTAAAAAAACTAATTCAAGAGCTTATCGTCCCTGAGCTTCAAGAGATTAAGTCCGCAGTGAATGAACTCAGGGTAAGGTTTGAATCTGAGGTAAAGCGTCTTGATGAGAAAAACGAAGTTCTTAAAAATGAATTTAAAGCGGAATTCAAACGAATTGACGAAAAAACGGAACTTATAAGGAAAGAGATTGAAGCCTTTAATAATGAATTTAGAGCAGAATTAAAACGCCTTGATGAAAAAACAGAACTTTTAAGGAAAGAGCTTGAGGCGTTTAAGAACGAATTTAAGGCGGAATTAAAACGCCTTGATGAAAAAACGGAACTTTTAGGGAAAGAGCTTGAGGCGTTTAAGAACGAATTTAAGGCAGAATTAAAACGCCTTGATGAAAAAACGGAACTTTTAAGGAAAGAGCTTGAGGCGTTCAAGAACGAATTTAAGGCAGAATTAAAACGCCTTGATGAAAAAACGGAACTTTTAAGGAAAGAGCTTGAGGCGTTCAAGAACGAATTTAAGGCGGAATTGAAACGCCTTGATGAAAAAACGGAACTTTTTCACTCTGAGATTAGGGCTGAACTTGAATCATTGAAAAATGAAATTAAAGCCGAAATTAAACGCGTTGATGACAAGTTGGAGATATATCGCTCGGAGGCACACGCCTTTCAAAATGAGTTTAGAGCTGAGATAAAACGACTTGACGAAAAAATAGAAATAGCAATCCAAATTCGCGAACGCCTTGCTGTACTTGAACAAAAAGTTGAAGCATTAACAAAACAATAAAAAGGAGGTGAAAAGACATGGCACATAAAAAAGGCGGTGGTTCATCACAAAATGGTAGAGATAGCCAATCAAAACGGCTTGGAGTAAAAAAATTTGGTGGTGAATTTGTTAAAGCCGGCAATATAATCGTGAGGCAACGGGGAACGAAATTTAAGCCCGGTTTAAATGTCGGAATGGGAAAGGACTATACTTTATTTGCAAAGATTGATGGTATCGTAAAATTTGAATATGTCTCAAAAGACAAGCAAATGGTCAGTGTTTATCCAGTTGACGGGGTGAATTAAAGCACCTTTAAAAATAAATTTTTTGGAGGTTCAAAATGAAAATCACAATAATCGGCGCTGGAAATGTCGGCGCAACGACGGCTCAAAGAATAATTGATAATGAGCTCGCAAATGAGCTTGTCCTTGTTGACATCATTGAAGGAATTCCGCAAGGGAAGGGACTTGATATGTACGAATCAACCCCGATAACTGGAGTTGATGTTAAAGTAATCGGAACCAACGGGTACGAAGAAACAGCTAATTCAGACATCGTGATAATCACCGCTGGGGTCGCACGTAAGCCGGGGATGAGCAGAGAAGACCTGCTTAACACAAATTTCGGCATCGTAAAGGAAGCAACTTTAAAATCAATTGAAAAATCACCAAATGCAATTATAATCGTCGTCACGAATCCACTTGATGTCATGGCTTACACCGCCTGGAGGATTAGCGGATTTGAAAGACATCGCGTAATTGGAATGGCTGGTGTGCTTGACACAGCGAGATTTAGAACATTTATAGCTATGGAATTAAATGTATCAGTTGAAGATGTTTACGCATTCGTTCTTGGAGGGCACGGTGATGATATGGTCCCGCTAGTAAGATACACAACCGTAGCAGGAATCCCAATATCTGAACTTTTACCGAAGGAAAAAATTGACCAGCTTGTCAAACGCACAAGGGAGGGTGGAGCAGAGATCGTAAGCTATCTTAAAACTGGAAGCGCATATTACGCACCATCTGCAGCAATAGTTGAAATGGTTGAATCCATAGTGAAAGACAAGAAAAGAATTCTGCCTTGTTCAGTTTTGCTTCAAGGGGAATATGGGTTAAACGATGTTTTCGTTGGCGTTCCGGTGAAACTTGGAAGAAAAGGCGTTGAGGAGATAATTGAACTCAAATTAACCGATGAGGAAAAACAAGCACTGCATGCCTCAGCATCAAGGGTTAAGTCAATAATTGATTCACTAAAATTTGATTAAACTATGAAACCCAAAATTATAACTTCACTATTGTTGCTTGTTTTTCTTATTTTTTCAAGTTGCAAAAAGGAAACGATAAGCCCAATTGAAACAATTCCACAAAATCTTTTCCCTCTTAGAACCGGTAACGCATGGTTTTACACCGGATATCAAATAGATACCGCTGGGAACAAAATCTCCGGCACTGAATTTAATTCCTCAACGACCATCGTTGGTCAGATTCAATTTGAAGGCAAGAATCCATTCGTTGTTATTGATTCACTTAAATATCAACGCGGAACCGAAATTGACACTCTTCTCATCTATCTTGAAGGTGACTATCTTTATGCTTGGATTGACTTGACAAATACGGTTTCAATCCCAGGGTTTGTCTACAAAAGATGGGTTCCATTTATAAAAACAACAGGAATTTTGAACGAGCCATACACTATTTTAAATCTTGACACGACGATAATTGTAACCACAGGTGGACAACAATTACCTTTGAATATAAGAGTAAACATCACCGGCAACATTGCGTTAAAGGAGGAGGTCCAAACTCCATTGGGAAAATTCGTCGCTTATAAATTTGAGGCAAATGTAGCGGGTTCTGCAAGTATCGGAGGGGTAACTGTTGGGACTTTCACCTCAAAAAATTACATTTGGCTATCCCCTGGGATTGGACCAGTAAAGCATGAAACGCCAGCCACAGCTATTCAACCTGGGATAAGGCGAGAACTTTCAAACTACCGCATTGGATAAAGAAATTTCAGCGAGTTAAAAAACAAAACCCCGAGTTTTCTCGGGGTTTTTTGCTTTAAAATAAAAAAAGACCGCTGGCGCTCGGGGACACACGCCAGCGATCTCGGCGGGAAAGGAATCGGGGATGATTATGCACCTTTAATATAATAATTTCAAAAAATCAAGTCAAGTACTTTGTTGCACTTTTTCGCCTATTTTAAAAATTCACTTAAAAGCTCACCCTCATACCAAGTTGTATCTGCCTTTTATCACCAGCGGTCGTCGGCTTACCAAATAAAACGGATTTCATATTCCCAACATAGCCACCAAAATTTGTCCAGTTAAACACATTGAATGCCTCAAGCATAAGCGTTAAGGTAACGCCACGATATGAAAAGTCCTTTGAAAGACGCAAATTAAAGTTTCTTTCAGCGAAGACATACTTGAAAATAAATCTTTGTCCTGGGACTCTTCCAGCATTTCGTCCAAGCCCAGCGGGATAATCATTCCCAAGAACACCATCATTATTGTCATCAGTCCCAGTGAAAACAAGATAAGGTCTACCGGTTGCAAACGTTCCCCAACCGCTTATCTTAAATCCAAATGGCAAATCAAAAGTGCTACTTATTGAAATCCTATGCCTCTCATCAAGCGTTGATGGTGCTTTCTTCAACATATCAAGGTTCGTATAATAAAGGTAACCGTAATAAATCGTATTATCAAATTCATCATATGTCCAAGACAATGTATAAGCAATGTTCAACCCCCAAGAACCGGGCTTATATGGTTTATCAAATGTAAAGTATATGGCGTCATACCAAGAATTGCCAGCATCCGTCCAAACTTGAATCGGTCCATATTTCGCCGTTAACCTTTGCTTTGCATTTGCATTATAAGTCGTTATCTCATTATATCCGCGAACACCTGTATAACTTAAACTCACAAGCACCTCACCAAATCTCTGCCTCAAACCGACGCTGTATTGAATTGTCATCGGTGGTTTCAAATCGTTTGGTATTAAGAATATCTCTGGAGCTGGAACTCTCCCTTGCGAAATCAAATTAAGCAACTCATCTCGGCTATAATATCTATCATCCCATTGAATTCTGTCAGGACCAAAATCAAGGTAATAAACCTTCCAAGTGTATCTCAAAATTTCATCAGAAGCAACATTCCAAACATGCCTATCATAGTAAATACCTGCTCCACCGAAAATAACCGTTTCACCCTTCCTGCTTATATCGTATGAAACGCCAACCCTAGGTTGAAACGCTTTCCAATATGGTTTCCTATCTTTTCCTCTTGAGAAGTATTTCTCACCAAAGAACTGAATGAGATCCCTTCTTATCGTATCGGGAACAGCAAAATCATTGTTTATCATGTTTGTCTCATAATCCCACCTTATTCCTAAATTCAAGGTCAAATAAGGTGTAACAGTCCAATCGTCTTGGATATAAATTCCAAATTGCGTGTTCCATTTTTCAACCGTTGGGACGCCAACTCCAACTCTCGCTTGATATGGTGTCGTGCTCGTATCGCGCAAGAAATAAAATTGAGGATAAAGATAAAGTTTCTGATTTGCTTCATATCTCAATCGCTGAATGAAAAAGCCACCCTTGATCACATGGTTTTCCCTCGTGTATGTTATATCATTATAAAAAGCGTATCTGTCTTGGAACCAATTCTGCGGTGCATGTGAAAATCCTCCAATGAACGCGCTTGGATAAATCCTCCCAGGGGTTGGAAATGGTGCGATATTTGCAATTTCCCAGTTATAACGCTGGAAGTTCAATCTTGCCTCGTTCATAAGGGTCGGTGAGATAATATACTGATGCTTCAAAACATAATTGTAAACCCTATTGTAGAAAAGTCTACCTCTCTCATATGCGCTTCCTCCACCTATCCCAAGATAGTTTCTATCAAACCTTCCATACCATGTGAAATCAAGGAAATGATTCTGAACAGGCTGGAAAGTTAATCTCCCAAGTCCAAGATGACCACTAAATGGAACTTTATATGTTCCCGCATACTGAGCGAAAAGTGGTGGCACAACAACGGTTGCAAATCTGTCCGTGAAAGTCCCCTCATAAGAGACAAAGAAATGAAGTTTATCTCTTATTATTGGACCCCCTAAACTGACACCTGTTTGACGACGCTTAAACCCTGGTTTTTCCTTTTCAAAAACTCCAAGTGCATTAAGCGACTTATCACGATAGGTTATAAATGCCGTCCCATGAAATTCATTAGTTCCCGTCTTTGAAACAGCAGAGACGACACCTCCAGCTGCCTTTGAATATTCCGCTTTGTAAAGTTGAGTTATAACTCTTGCTTCCTTAACAGCATCAAGCGGAAACGGATTCCCAGGGCTTAAAAATTGCCCGGCTAAACCACCTTCAACTATTTCATTCTTATATTCTGTTCCTTCAAAATAAAATCCAACCCAAGTCGGTTGCAAAGCGCCACTTCCAAATGTCGCTCCTATTGGTTTCATTCCGGGAACAAGTGCCATGAGCTCAAGAAAGTTTCTGGTGTTAACTGGCAATGTAGCAATTTGTTGCGGTCTCAACGGAACTGAAAGTTCCGTCTTCTTTACCTCATATTCAAGCGCTTCAGCAGTTACAACAACCTCGCCAATTTGAATCTCCCTTGGGACGAGTGTAAAATTAACCGTAACTCTTTCACCAACCCCCAGTTCAATAATTTTTGTCTGCTTACCATAAGCAACATGAAGAGCGTTAACCTCATAGGTTCCCGGTGGCAAAGATAAAACATTATAAATTCCTGAAGCCGTCGTAATTCCGCCACGAATATACCCGGTCTCAACATTTCTTACTACAATTTCAACATCTGGTATCGGTTTCCCTTCATTGTCAAAAACCTTACCAGTTAAAGATGCGGTATAAGTCCCGCTACCCTGCGAGAAAAGAAAATGAATAGATAAGATTAAAAAAATCGGAAGGAAATACTTAGCGAGCCGCATAATTTTTACTCCGTTTTTTTGACCTTTAAACTTCACGGGTAAATTTAAGGGAAAGAAGCTTATAAAGTCAAGCATTTCCCCCTGATTTTTAGAGATTAAAAAAATTTTAATTTTGCAAACGCTCTAAAAAATAAAAAGCCCCGCCAAGTTTGCGGGGCTTGCAATTTATCGGAACTAAATCATCTCTTCCCAGGATTTAGTATCTTCGCATGAGGACGAACATCTTGATTTGCCCTCGCCCAAATTATATATGCCTCCATTGCCTTTAACCTCGGATCGCTTTCATCAAGCGGTTTCCCTTCCATTGGGTTTTCAATGCACCAGTTTATCATATCGCGCAAAAGAGCAATCTTTTTCAACTGAATCTGAAACTTTGGATATGTCTCAGGATGTGTATCAGCAGCGTCTGGATGACACATATCGCAGGAAATCCCGTTCGTTCCAAGTGACGGATCGTGAAACCACTTATACCCCTCCTCAATCATCGCTTTCAATTCCCTCTCCCATATCAAAGAATCACGTCTTGTAAACTTTGTTGCCTGATATTTCTTCTGCTGTTGATAAGTCGCAAGAAGCATTGAAGCAACTTCTTGGGCTTTTTCACGGGTCATCACTTCATTTGATTTAACATCGTTTAAGACAAGTTTTGTTTCACCATCGCATGCAGTGATCACCTTTTTATCGCTCTTCTTTGAATCATCACCTTCAACCGCTGAGGTAATGTTGACTCTACCGCTTAAAAATAACAACACTGATAACAACATTAAAACACCAAAAGAAAACTTTCCCTTCATAACCTAAACCTCCTAATTAGTTTTTTTTAAAATGATGGATCTAATGGAAGAGGTGGAACATCTTCTTTACCACCCGACTCAAGATATCTTGCACTAACCTTCATCGGTTCTCTACTCCAGAGGTTATAAATTTTATCCGCTTTTCCATTTGTCAAAACCTCAACTGTTCCATCGCCACATCCATCAAATTGATCAAATGGATCCGCCCTGTTCATCTTTATAGTCAACTTCGGAAGCCCTGTTGGGGCATATGGCCATGGCCAGGCTGTTGAAAGCATGCCGTAAAAGTTAATGTTACCTATCTTGTTAAAAACTGGTTGATGCGTATGCCCATGAATAACGGTCACATTCTTAAATGGTCTCAAAAGAGCTTGCACCTCCTCAGCATCATCAGTCCAGAAATTCCACGGTTTGTAATACTTGTAAAGAGGCGAGTGTGAAAACACAACTATCGGTGTATCTTTTGAAATCTTCGCAAGGTCTTGCTTTAACCATTCAAACTGTCTCTTCCCAACATCACCATATCCTCTTCCGACCGTGAAGGGTTTCCCTTTAGGATTATCAAGCTGAGCCATAAACTTCATCCTCTCCATCGGTGTCATTTTCGTCTCGGTCCAATAGTCATCAACAAGGACAGAATTTAACACTATGAAATGAACGCCTTTATGATCAAACGAATACCATGGTTGCCCGAAAAGTTCCATCCATTTTTCACCGAGGTCAAGATACCAATCGTGTTCACCAACCATCATATACACTTTCGCCTTAAGCTCACTTAAAATTTCTTTTCCAAGCTTTAATTCCTCCGGTTGTCCAAGTTGAGCAAGGTCACCGCCAAAAAGAACAAAATCGGGCTGTGGGTCAAGGGCATTGACATCCTGAACTGCTTTTAAAGCAGCACGCACAAACCTTTCGTTCAATTTCCTCTCGTAAAGATGCGTATCTGAAATGTAAGCAAATCTAAACTTAACCTCTGTCTTACCCTGTTTCGCTTCTACTGCTTCAACAAGTTGGAATGAATGTGGTGGGAATTGATTCTTTGCAAGGGCAACTGCAGCTGAGGCCATCGCGACCTTCAAAAACTGCCTCCTGTTCAACTTCGGCAACATCTCAAAGAACTTCTCTCGCTCCTTCAAATACTGCTCCTCTTTTCTCTCACTTGGCATTTTCGGCATAATTAAAGCACCTCCTTTTTGTTATTTATTTGTTTTCCGGAAAATCTTTCGGGAATTCACCCGTTAGCGACTTTAAAAATTCAACAAGGTCTTGTTTTTCCTGATCGGTCAAGTTCAAAGGTCTCATCTCACCAGAAAGGTTCGGGTTTTCATTTCCACCACGATTGTAAAATTCAATCACATCTAAAAGTGTTGCTTCACTCCCATCGTGCATATATGGAGCTGTGAGCTCAACATTTCTCAATGTAGGTGTCTTAAATGCCCCAATATCTTTGGGATTAAATGTCACAAGGAACCTTCCAAGTTCTGAATAAGCCGGGTTCAAAGCAAGTTCGTCAAGTTTTCTCTGATCAAGCTTCCCCTCCTTGACTAAAAGTTCCGCCTTTCGGGCAAGCTCCGCAAATCCTTCTTGATTCATAGCAACGCCAATGTTATGATACTTGTTATCCGTAAAGAAAGGATTTGAACGGTTGAACTCATGACAAGTTATACATCTCGCCTTGCCCTGAAATAACTGCCATCCTCTCTTTGCTGACTCACTTATAGCATTTTGATCTCCAGCTATGAACCTGTCAAAAGGTGAATTACCTGTAAGAAGCGTCCTTTCAAACGCAGCAATCGCTTGGGCTATTCTATCAATAGTAATCTCACCACCAAATACCTTTTTGAAGGCATCAACATATTCTGGGATTCCTTTGAGTTTCTTAACAACTGCATCGTGATCCGGCATACCCATTTCAATTGGGTTAATTATCGGCTGTTTCGCCTGTTCCTCAAGCGTTTTGGCTCTGCCATCCCAAAACTGCTCTTCATAAAACATTGCGTTCAAAACCGTCGGCGCATTCCTCGCCCCTTTCTGCCCTTTAACACCTTCGCTTACTTTCTTTCCATCTGTAAAGGCAAATTTTGGATCATGACATGTCGCGCAGGAAACAGTATTATCAACTGAAAGACGCTTGTCAAAATATAATTTCCGACCAAGCTCAACCTTCTCAGGAGTTATAGGATTATCAGGCGGGACGAAAATTTCCCAAATGTCTCTTGGAATCCCCAACGGAATTTTTACTTCGTAACTTACCCTGGCGTTTGATTCGGCTTGCTTCTCGGTTATAAATGTTAAACTTAAAAGAAAGCCTAAAAAGAGAAGAATTAAATAAAAAACATTTCGCCTCATTGTCATGGTCTGTCCTTTATTTTTGTCTTCATCTATATTGACAACCAAATAAGAAACTTTATTCCAGCCTAGACCCGCTTGATATTTTGAGAATTTTACTCAGGCAAGATAAACTTCGCAAATATGTATATTTTCAAAGTATCATCAACAGGGATAAAAAGAAGAGAGGGACGCTTCACACCAAATTCTGTTAAACTCACTTTAAAATTACCGTCAACGAACAAATTATTCCCGTCAAACCTCGCTTTACCTTTCATCTCAATCTTCCTTGTTTGTCCGTGAAATGTTAAAAATCCTCTGACAACTATATCTTCGCTGCTGAAATCTATCTCAGTGCTTTTGAAACTTATCGTTGGAAATTTTAGCGCCTCAACAGCTTCCATAGCGTGTGAGTCCCTATTTGAATTTCCGCTGTTAAATTTCATAACCTCTGCAACCGCTTCTGCCTTGAGTATTTTCCTTTGTTTTGTGTCAAACTCAATTGTGAACTTAGGCTCCCTATTTATCGCCTTAACAGTGTGTAAAGGATGACGAATGACATATTGAATGTAGGAGACGCTCTTATCGCCTTCTAGCGATAAAACCTGACCGAAAGAAAAACCGATAACGAACAAAAATAAAACCAGAACACCTTTAAATTGTTTCATAACAGATTCACCAAATTAATTTTAACGGAATGTTATTACAATCATTGATGAAGCAAGCGCAGTAAAAGTTGCAATGGCAACGCCCATGTGAATTTTTTTCAACCGGTTATATTCCTCAAGATTTGCGCTTTCCCTGACCTGTCTTCCAAGTATCGCAGTTGCAACCATCCCAGCCCCGTGAATCCAAGCTAGTGTCTTATGTATCGCCAAACTGCTCCATTTATCATCCCTTTTTATAAGTGGTGGTGGAGACATCAAAGCAAGAAGAGCAGTTAAACTATACGATGCTATCGTAGCCCTTACAAGTGTTCTATGTTTCTCTGCGTAGCCGGGAACAAGGTCATAAGCCTTTTTCCCGTAATAAGCTGAAATTGCCATAAGTCCAAGCGTTGCAAAACCACCGAGTTGATGAATAGAAAGCATAGTCCTTCTCAACTTTAACTCACTTTGTCTTGCTTGCAATGTAAGTGGCGCAAGCCCAGTGATTCTGAACAATCCCCTTTCACCCCATAATCCTTTTTCAAGAATGCTCATTTTACTCGGAAGTAAAGAAGTTGTATCCGTTTGTGAATTTAAAACCTGATTGAAATGAAACAACAAAAAAACAAATAAAATCGCCCGCATAGCACCTCCAAATTAATTTTTTCAAACTCAAAATTTTTAACAACTTGTAAAAATGAAATGTTTCACTATTCCCACCTTAAAGCTTCGGAAGGTATGACTCTGCTAGCTCTTTTTGCGGGATAATATGAGGCAAGCAAACAAAGAACTATCGCACCAAGCCCAACAACGACGAAATCCGACAAATGCATCTCAACTGGAAGTGAAGGTATGATATAAACGGTTGGATCAAGCGGAAAGATGTGATATCTTTGTTGAATGTAACAGACAATATACCCAATTAAACCTCCAAGAACGGTCCCGATTAAGCCGATTATTAAACCCTCAAAGATAAAAATTTTAACAATGTCAGAATTCCTTGCCCCCATCGCCTTTAAAATTCCAATATCCCTCGTTTTTTCAATTACAGACATTGTCAACGAGCCAAGAATGTTAAATGTCGCCACAAAAATTATAAGCAAAAGTATCACATATGCTACCCATCTTTCAATTTGCATAACCGAATATAGGTCTTTGTGTAAATCATACCATGTTTTAACTTGAAATTTATCTCCAAGATGAGATTGAAGGATCTTTTTTATCCTTTCAGAGTCATTGATGTTATAAAGCCGAATTTCAACGCCGTTAATTTTACTCCTCATGTCAAACAAACTTTGTGCTGACTTAACAGAAACGAAAACGTAATATCCATCATAATCCTTGTTATTTGATTCAAAAATTCCCGAAACAACAAATTTTCTAACATTGGGTTGAACTAGCCCGAAAGTGCCAAAACTTGGGCTTACAAGCGTAACAGTATCCCCAACCAAAGCATTCACATGGTCTGAGATCGTTAAGCCGAGAATGATTTTGGGAAGTCCACCGGAATCAAAAAGGTCAAAATTACCAAGTACAATTTTTTCAGGAAGTCCGGAAACAAGCCCAGCTTTTCCAGGGTCTATACCTTTGACATAAACAACCCTATTATTTCTATCAGAGATAAGCATTGCCTTGCTCGTTATAAAAGGGGAATAGCCTTTCACTTGCGGGATATCTTTTATCACTTTTTCAATTGAAGCCAATTCTTTATCTTCAATTCCGAGCTTTTTCTCTATTCTTATATGTGGGTCAAATTCAACAAGTATTCGCGTGACAAGACCATTAAATCCATTAAAGACGGAAAGCACAATGATGAGGGCTGAAACACCAATTGTAACACCGATGAGGGAAATCAAACTTATAATCGTGATCAAAGCGATTTTTCGCTTTGACTTCAAATATCTCCACGCTATGAATGTTGTATATGAGCCAAGCATTGAGGGAATTTTAAATTTAAGGCAACCGCTGAAGCGGTTGCCCTAAAAATTAATAATTTCCGGCATAAACCGACAAATTCGTCGTCTTTGGTTTATTAACTTTCACCCAAGCCTTTCCATCAGCAACAAGACGGTCTCTCACTTGTTGAGGCGTTGCACTTGGATTTCTTGAAAGATAAAGCGCAGCTGTTCCCGCAACATGTGGAGCTGCCATTGAGGTTCCACTCAAAGTTGCAGTTGAACTACCTATGTAAGTTGAGAGAATCCTAACCCCGGGAGCATTTAAATCGAGTAAACTACCCCAATTTGAAAAATAAGCGAATGTATTATTTTCATCGTATGCTCCAACAGTGATTGCTTCCTTTACATGAGCAGGGCTGTAATTTTTCGCGTCGGCACCGTCATTTCCAGCAGCTATAGCATAAACAACACCCGCATTGATTGAGTTAACAACGGCGTTATCAAGCGAGTTATATTTTGATCCCGTTCTTGCGCCTAAGCTCATATTTGCAACCATGGGAAGAGACGGATTGTTAAGTTTTTGTTGTGTCACGAAATCAACCCCAGCTATTACATTTGAAAAACTTCCCGAACCATCATCACCAAGAACCTTTACCGCAAAAAGTTCAACCCCTGGAGCAACTCCAACAACATAATCTCCATTATCCCTGGCTCCAACAATCCCAGCCACATGTGTTCCATGCCCATTTCCATCATCAGCTGTTCCTTTACCTGTAAAATCAACACCACCAACAACATTCAAATCGGGATGATTAAGTTGAATTCCGGTATCAATTATATAAACCCTTACGCCAGTTACACTACCAGTTCCATCACCCGCTTTAGTTGAACTTATATCAGCATCAATTCTATCAATCCCCCAAGGCAATGTCTGAGCAAAAGCATAAACTTTAGCGTCCTCTTCAATATATGCGATCCTCGGGTCACTTCTAAGAGCTAAAATTTTATCCTGAGGGATTTCGGCCGAAAATCCTTTAAGCGCAAAACCATAGACATGTTCAAGATGTAAACTATATGTTTTAGCAATCTCACCAGCAACTTTGGCAACAGCTTGTGCCACACTCTTGAAATCGCCCTTCGGTAAAACATTATCTTTAAGAACAACTATATATTTGCCAGGTATTGCTTCACCTTCTGGGGCGGTATAAATTGGTGCAAGAACTTTTTCCTGTTGCGTTAAGTTAATCTGACCCTGATCCGTTGGTTGTCCACAACCCCACAAAAAGATATTTAATGCGACAAACAATAAAATTAAACCAAGATTTACAGCGCGCTTCATTTGCATCCTCCGTTTTTTTAATAAAAAAGTCCGCGCCGAAATGGCTCGGACTACCTTAACTTTACTTGCCTGTTGGCAATGTGTAAAGCACGCCGACTTCAACACCCAAGTAATGAACCGCCTGAACAACAGCTGAATACTTAACCGCTCCAACGAGTTTCACATCCGGTGCAACTGAATATGCGACAAATCCACCAGCACCACCTGTAACCTTCGTTTCACTTTTTGGTTTGCTCAGAAATGCAAGCCCAAGCTCACCAAGTACACCAAGCGAAACCTTATCCTGCGTGTAAGCAGTGTAGCTAAGTCCATATTTTACAGGGACAAATGAATACTCAACATTATCTTCCTTAGGGAAAGTCACATAGCCAACTGAAAGCTGACCAGCTAGACCTTTCACATTAAAGAATTTCTCACGAACATCGTAGCGATAATAAGCAAATCCCCCGAATCCAACTGTTGGTTTCTCACTGCGATAGCCAAGTGTTAACCCTGCTCCGATGTCCCTTGAGAAAGCGACACTACTTAACAGCAAAGCAAACGCCAAAAATAAAAATAGCCCTCTCATATTAATCTCCGTTTTGTTTTAGTTTTTGTTTATTTTTTGACCTCGCTTAATTATAAAAAATTTCGGAATAAAAGTCAAGAGCAAGCCCCATTCAGCCCCAGCACTTGACAAATTTAAGTAAATTCGTTATCTTCAATCAGAAACCTAAAAATAACGGAGATAGCTATGGGAAAAAAGATTTTCTACCTTGACACTGAAAATTTAAACTTTAACGAGGTCAAAAATTTAAACTTAAAAATTTTCATCGCCATTGTTTTTGTAATTTTAATCAGTTTGGGTTTCCTCTTCGCTTTAAATCATTTGACTGGAGATATTCTCGGCTTCGGCAAAATCAGAGCTGAAAAACTTGAAAAGGAAAACTCAATCTTAAAAGAGCAATTAAAAGTTTTAAAGGAAAAATTCCATCAAATTGAAAGCATTGTAGCAAAACTCCTTGAACAAGATAGAGAACTCCGACTCGCGGTTGATTTAAAACCAATTGATGAAGACATAAAAAAGGTCGCAATCGGTGGTGTTGAAGAAAAATATGAGTTTAATTTATCAGATGACGAAGCCGAGAAACTTCTTTCCGAGTCGTTTGCCAAATTAAGCAAACTTGAGCGTGAAGTGAGATTACAACAAAAAAGCTATGAGGAAATTTACAAGCAATATAAACTGAACCAAGAAAAGTTCAAACACATACCAGCGATAATGCCTTTGAAAGGGGGTTTGACATCAGGGTTTGGGTATCGCAAGCATCCAATTCTCGGAATTTGGGCTATGCACGAAGGCGTTGACCTTGTCGTTGATGTTGGAACACCAGTTTATGCCACAGGCGATGGCATTGTAAGCTATGTCGGTTACAGAGGAAGATATGGACTCTTGATAGAAATTGACCATGGCTTTGGCTATGTAACATTATACGCTCACCTTTCAAAAGCGTTCGTCAGAGAAGGTCAAAAGGTCAAAAGAGGAGAAAAGATCGGTTTAAGCGGTGCCTCCGGGCTTGTCACAGCCCCACACTTACACTACGAAGTTTTAAAGGATGGTATACCTCAAAATCCGTTAAATTATTTCTTTGAGGACATTGACCCAGCTAAATACACCGAACTAGTTCAGGAATCAAACAAAAAATCAAATTAAAGGAGGTTGATAAATTATGCTTTGGACACCTGAACTTGCTTCCTATCTTGAAGGAGCCCCATGGCCTGCAACAAAACAGGAATTGATTGAATACGCTAAAAGAATTGGCGCTCCACCAGAAGTCATACAAAACCTTGAAGAACTTGAGGACTCTGACGAAGAATACAATGGAATTGAAGATATCTGGCCTGATTATTCTCCCGAAGACGAAGACGATTACCTATTCGGTGAAGAGGATGAATACTGATTATGAACCCCCCGATGAGGGGGGCTCTTAACGAAATTTAAATCGCCCCAAAATGAAAGGGATAATACTTGTTCTTTTAATTTCCGCCTCACTTATAACGAAAGCGCAGGAATCAAATTTTGAACTCAAAGAAATCAATTTCAAAGGGAACAAAACCCTTTCCTCAAAAGAATTAAAATCCGTAATCATCTCAAGGGAGAGCCCGGGGAAATTTTGGCAATTCCTTTATAAAATCAGCGAACGCCTCGGCGATAAACCATCCTACATTGAAAAAATTAAAATCGCAAGCGATGTCGTTAACCTGCAAAATTACTATCAAGACAATGGTTTCTTTGATGTTAAGATTGACACATCTGTAGTTTACGACCATACAAAAAAGACAGCCAGCTTGACTTTCATCATAAATGAGGGTCAACCGTATAATGTTGAAAATGTTGAGATATTCGGTCTGAACTCAATTCCGGATTCGGTAAGGGAAATTGTCCTTAATTTAAAATTTCTCAAACCTGGGAATAGATTTAGGCGCATTGATGTTGAAGCGGAGATTCAACGCATATTAAATTTGCTCTACGATAATGGTTATCCAGATGCATACGTTGATAGAACAAGGGTTAGGGTTTTGATTGACAGCACGAGGAAAACCACTTCAATTTCAATACCATTTTACCCGAACGCAAGATTAGTGATAAAAAATATAAAAATTCTATTTGAAGATACGACAAGGTTAAAGGTCTCAGAAAATATAGTAAGGCGTGAGGTTGAATTTAAAACGGGGGAGTTTTATAATCGCAGTTTGATTTTGAAAACCGAGACGAATATATCTCAAACTGGTTTGTTTGAAAATGTCAGGATAAACATTGATAAGATAAATCAAACGGATAGTTTAAACCACTGCGATGTAATCATATCGGTTGCCCCGTTTAACAAGCATGATATATCACCAGCGATCTACTTCAGCGATGAAAGAAATGCCTTTAATGTTGGTGTTTCGCTTGATTATAGGAACAGAAATTTCCTCGGTGGTGGAAGACACTTTGCCTCAAGTGTAAGGTTTCAAATTCAAAGCTTGAACTTAAAAAAAATCCCAAACCTTGCAGACACAACAAGCGTCGGATTGGTTGAAACCGACCTTAGATTGGAACAACCTTATTTATTGGGGAGAAAAATGCCCGGACAGTTGGGTTTATCAATGACCCTTGATAAACAGAAAAGATATGTTTTGAACATTGTCAGAAACAGGTTAAGGTTTGCTTATAGAGCCATTGATTATTCTGCCTATTTTGATTGGGATATTGAAAGTGTGAATATAAAGTTTCAGTCCCAAGTAGACTCAACACTTGCAAAACTTTACCCCAGGCAAATTAACTCAATTTTAAGTTTAACCTTTCAACTTGACAAGGTAGATGATTTACTTTACCCGAGGTCGGGGCATTCCTATCTTGTCTCCGTTGAAGAAGGCGGGCTTTTACCATTTTTATTCGCACAAGCTGGACTTAAAGTTCAGCCATTCGCGCAGTATTACAAACTTACCTTTTTTTACAGGCGCTTTTTTAGTTTGAATAATTCAGTTTTCGGATTTAAATTTAAGCTAGGTTTTGCCAACGAGTATTTTCTAAAGTCAACTAAAGAGCTTGAGTTGAGTTCAATACCCATAAACAGGCGTTTTTTCGCAGGTGGGAGCGCAAGCGTTCGTGGCTGGAGGATAAGGGAACTTGGCACGGTTTCAAACCCATCGCTTGGTGGAAAAATTTTAATTGAAGCAAATTTTGAAAACAGAACAATCGTATGGAGAAATCTTGGTTTTGTCTTGTTTCTTGATACGGGGAATTTATGGGATGAACCACGGGATATCAAATTAAAATACCTTGCTGTAGCCGGTGGATTTGGGATCAGATATTTAACATTTTTCGGAGGTTTAAGATTTGATTTTGGCTTCAAGGTTTATGACCCCGGGGCTGAGAATAAATTCATATTTAACAAGACAGGGCTACAGATTTTAAAGGATATGATATTTCACATCGGCGTTGGTCAGACATTTTAAAAAATTTCATTGAAAGAAATGGCTTGGTCAAATGTCATAGGTCAAGATAGAGTTAAGCAAATTTTAATCAACGCAATTTTGAGTGAAAGAATACCAAACGCTTACTTGTTTTATGGTCCCGAAGGGGTAGGTAAAGATGCAATGGCGATAGAGTTCGCTAAGGCGTTGAACTGCGAAAGGAAAAAAGGTGAAGCTTGTGACGAGTGCAAAACTTGTAAAGGTATATCGGAGTTCTCCCACCCGAATATAAAGTTGATCTTCAAATTACCGCTTGGTAGAAACGAGACCAAAGACGACCCCCCACTTGAAAAGCTTGACGAGGACGAAATAAAAATCATACAAGAGCAAGTAAAATTAAAGTCGCAAAACCCATATCATAAAATTTCCATACCCAGAGCCAACAGCATAAAGATAAACAGCATAAGAGAGATAAAGGTTGAAATCTCGCACAGCAGTTTCATACCAGGATGGCGTGTGATAATTGTTTCGGAAGCGGATGCTATGACAGAACAAGCAGCAAATGCATTCCTAAAGACGCTTGAAGAGCCAACACCAAAGACAGTTATAATTCTCACAACATCAAATAAAGACCAACTTCCCCAAACGATAATTTCACGCTGTCAACTTGTAAGATTTTCATATCTTTCAGATGAAGAGATAGCCACAGCATTGATAGAAAGATACGATTTGAATCCGACAAGAGCTCGTCTTATCGCTCGCCTTTCTAATGGGAGCTTCGGGAAAGCAGTTGAACTCCTTGATGTATCCATAAAAGATAAAAGGATAAAACCGATTGATTTCCTCGCAACGGTTGCAAGTGGTAAAATTGTCAAAATGCTGATTGAGATTGAAAAAATCGTCACCGATTATGAAAGGGATGAAGTTAAAAACTTTTTGAACATAATTTTGACTTGGTTTAGAGATGCCCTCTTCGTAAAGTTTGGAATGGAAGACAGGGTTATAAATGTGGATATGCTTGATCGTTTAAAAAAGTTCATTGAAAATTTCGGCGAAATTGATTATCAAAGGGCGATATCCCTCGTTGAAAAAGCGATAACGCAGGTTGAAAGAAATGTGCAGATGAATTTAATCTTGATAAACCTTTCAATAGGACTTTATGAACTTTTTAAAACGGCTTACAACAAATTAAAACAAAAAAGCACACTGCAATGGACAGAAAAATAGATTCACCTTTTTGGCTTGATGAGAGTTGGGAATCGTTTGAAAGTGGCTGGGAGCAATTAAATAAAGAATTTGTAGCCGGAATTGAAGCGGAAGGACTTGAAGTTGAAGAACAAAAACTACCGTGTGAATCCTGCTTTAAAAAGCCATTTGACCCAGAACTTGCAAAAATTGAACACACCCTTAATCTTGTTGAAGTTGAATTCAAAAGTTTGCGTCGCGACTTCTTCATAAACGAATCTGACTTTGACCTCAAGCCCGGGGATTATGTCATAGTTGAAGCGATACGAGGTCTTGACCTTGGTAAAGTTCATCTCGTCGGTGAAAAAGTTCACCAGAAAAGGCAATTCCTTGGCATAGTTGGACAATTGATGCGTAAAGTTATAAGACCAGCAAACGATGAAGACCTGAAAAGATTGAAACGGAATAGAGAGGATGAAATCAAGGCATATTATATCTTCAAACAGCGGGTTAAAGTTTTTAATCTTGATATGAAGTTAATTGATGTTGAATATCAATTTGATAGGAACAGGCTGACATTTTACTTCACAGCCGACGGTCGGATTGATTTCAGGGCTTTCGTTCGTGACCTCGCAAAAATTTTCAAGACAAGAATTGAGCTTTGGCAAATTGGCGTCAGGGATGAAGCAAGGAAGATCGGAGGCATAGGAAGCTGTGGGAGAGCGCTTTGCTGTTCCACTTGGCTTGAAAAATTTAACAAGGTTACGCTCCTTCATGCAAAGTTTCAAAATCTACCTCTTAACCCGATCAAACTTTCCGGTCAATGCGGGCGCTTGAAATGTTGTTTGCTCTTTGAGATGGAAACATATATTGAAGCCCTGAAAAACTTCCCACCGATTGATTATGAAATTCAAACTGACAAAGGAACGGGAAAAATTGAAAAGTTTGACATCTTCAAAAACTACGTTTATGTTCACTACGGGAACGATATATGGGAGAGGTTCACACTTGATGAGATAAAGAAATATATCCCGCAGGAGGCGTTTGAGCGAAACAAGGAGATTTTTTCGCATTTGATTTGAAAGGTTTGTTTTCTTAAATTTTTCCTGACATAAGTAAACTTTGAAACAAAATCAATGAACACCTTGACGGAAAAAGAACCTCAAAAAATACTTGTAACAGCTGCCCTTCCATATGCAAACGGACCAATTCACCTTGGGCATCTTGCGGGTGCATATCTCCCTGCCGACATTTATGTCAGATATCAAAGATTAAAAGGAAGAGATGTCATCTACATTTGTGGTTCCGATGAACACGGTGTCCCAATCACTATAACCGCTGAAAAGGAAGGAATAACCCCTCAGCAGGTCGTTGATAAATATCACTACATGAACAAGGAGAGCTTTGAAAAATTCGGGATAAGCTTTGATAACTACTCCCGGACATCACTTCCATTGCATCATCAAACTGCGCAAGAATTTTTCCTTGAACTTTACAAGAAAGGGATTTTAAAGGAAAAGACGACAAAGCAACTCTATTGCGAAAACGATAAAATGTTCCTTGCTGATAGATATGTTGAGGGAATTTGCCCGGTCTGCGGTTCCCCCGGGGCAAGGGGCGATCAATGTGAAAAATGCGGAAGCTGGCTTGAACAAACTGATTTGATTGAACCGAAATGTAAAATCTGTGGTTCAACACCTGTAATAAAAGGCACATCACACTGGTATCTTCCCCTTGGAGATTTTCAAAAGCGACTTGAGGAATGGATAAGCACCAAAACGCATTGGAAGGAAAATGTCAAACAATATGTTCAATCATGGTTTAGAGAGGGTCTGCAAGATAGAGCTGTCACAAGGGATTTGTACTGGGGCGTAAAAGTTCCGATTGAAGGGGTTCAAGGCAAGGTTATTTATGTTTGGTTTGATGCTTTGCTCGGTTATATCTCATCAACCAAGGAATGGGCACAAAAAATCGGTCAACCTGAAAAATGGCGCGAGTATTGGCAAAACCCTGAGACTAGATTAATTCACTTCATCGGAAAGGATAATATAGTATTTCACTGCATTGTCTTCCCTGCGATGCTTATGGCTTGGAACGATGAGCGTGATGATAAGTTTATACTTCCCGATAATGTCCCCGCTAATGAATTTTTAAATCTTGAGGGGAAAAAGCTTTCAACGAGCAGAAACTATGCGGTTTGGTTGAATGAATATCTTGAAAAATTTGAGCCCGATCCGCTCCGCTATGCGCTTGCAAGCATACTTCCGGAGACGAAGGATACGGATTTTTCGTGGAGGGAATTTCAAGCGAGAAATAACAACGAACTTGCAGATATACTTGGAAATTTTGTAAACAGAACGCTGACTTTTGCAAAAAAATACTTTGGAAATAAAGTCCCCGAAATTTTTGAGCTTGAAAACATTGACAACGAGATGATATCAAAGTTGAAGGAATACGCCGATAGAATCGCCGAAAATTATGAAAACTTTAAGATAAGAGATGGCGTCTTTGAAACGATGAACCTCGCAAGGCATGCGAATAAGTATTTCAATGATACAGAACCTTGGAGAACGATAAAAGAAAACCCCAAAAGAGCTTCAACGACGATAAACATTTGCTTACAAACCGTTAGAGCTCTTGCGATACTATTTGAACCAGTTTTGCCGTTTTCAGCGAGGAAAATATGGAAGATGTTAAATTTGAACGACGATATAGTGAAGTCAGGTTGGGACAGCGCATATCAGCTTTCTTTAAAACCCGGGCATCAACTTGGGGAACCGGAAATTTTGTTCAGAAAGATTGAGGATAGCGAAATTGAGAGGGAGATAAAGAAGTTAAAAATAGCAAGTGGAGAGATAACTGAGGAGAAAATTGAATTTAAACCACAGATAACGATTGAGGAATTTCAAAAAATTGACCTCAGGGTCGCGGATGTAGTTGAATGTGAAAGGGTCAAGAATTCGGAAAAACTTCTTAAGTTGAAGGTCAGAATTGGAAATGAAGAAAGGCAAATAGTTGCAGGCATCGGGAGACATTATTCACCTGAGGAACTTGTTGGGAAGAAAGTCATAGTAGTCGCAAATTTGAAGCCAGCTAAATTGATGGGGATTGAATCGCAAGGGATGTTGCTCGCAGCTGTTAAAGACGAGAAGTTAACGCTCATAACGACGCTTGGCGAAATTGAAAGTGGAAGCCAAGTTAGATAAATTCCGGACCTTTTGGTTCGGGATTTTTTATTTAAAAAATAAAAGGAAAAAAGCCATGATAACGGAAAAGGAAAAAGCACTTAAAGACGGCGCCAAGTCAATTTATGATATGGCGCTTGAAACATTTGACAAGGCAGCTGACCTTTTAAATCTTGATTGGGACATAAGGGAACATATCAAGTACCCGGAAAGGATTTTGATTGTTAACTTCCCCGTCAGGATGGATAATGGCAGAGTTCAACATTTTGAGGGTTACAGGGTTCAATACAGCACGGCTCGCGGTCCGGCAAAAGGTGGTATAAGATATCACCCAAGTGTAACGCTTGATGAGGTCAAGGCGCTTGCCTTTTGGATGACTTGGAAATGCGCTATAGTCAATATACCTTTTGGTGGTGGGAAAGGCGGAGTTGTGTGCAACCCGAAAGAGATGTCACAAGGTGAACTCGAAAGATTGACAAGAAGATATACCGCTGAAATTCTACCTTTAATTGGACCCGAAAAAGATATACCAGCCCCGGATGTGTACACAAATCCGCAAGTCATGGCGTGGATTATGGACACATACAGCATGATGAAGGGATATGCGGTTCCTGGGGTTGTAACTGGAAAACCCATTTCACTTGGCGGTTCGCTTGGGCGAGATCAAGCAACCGGGCGAGGTGTTTTCTACACGACGCAAAAGGCGGTTGAACATCTCGGCTTAAAACTTGAAGGTGCAAAAGTTGTTGTTCAAGGTTTCGGAAACGCTGGTTCCGTTGCAGCAATGCTTTTTGAAAAGGCAGGTGCAAAAGTTATAGCTGTCAATGACTCAAAAGGTGGTGTCTATAACGACAAAGGTCTTGATGTGATGAAACTGATTGAACATAAAAACAAGACCGGCTCAGTTATCGGCTTTCCAAATTCAGAACCGATAAGCGCTGACGATTTGATGGCTCTTGAATGTGATATACTTGTTCCAGCCGCGCTTGAAAACGCAATTCATAAAGGAAACGCTGGGAAAATCAATGCAAAGATAATCTCAGAAGCAGCCAACGGACCAACAACCCCAGAAGCCGATGCAATACTTGAAGATAAGGGTGTCTTCGTGATCCCAGATATTCTCTGCAATGCTGGCGGTGTGACCGTTTCATACTTTGAATGGGTCCAAGATGAACAGCATCTCTTCTGGGATGAGGAACAAATTTACACTATGCTTGAGAAAATCATGAAACGTGCCTTTGATGAGGTCTTAAATATACACCTGAAAAACAAGGTCTCAATGAGGATGGCTGCTTATATGCTTGGTATTGGGAGAGTTGCTGAAGCAGTAAAATTGCGCGGTTTATATCCGTAATCTCACCTTACTCGGGGGCTTTGCCCCCGGCACATCTTTAATAAATGCAAAGTTGAAATGAAACGGATAATTTTTTTTATCTATGTAACCTTGCTCTTCCAAAATTGCCTCGCACAAGATCTAATCATCGGCGCATATTTGGGGAAAAACTTCCCGCTTAACACCTATTTAAAAATTTCACAAGACATAAACGAAACATTCCTGAAATTTGAAAACGTCAACCTGACCGACAAATCGTTTAAATTCCCACTTTATTACGGCGTTAAAATTTCAAAAAGCTTGAATTTCGTAAACCCAAAGGTCTTCGCTGAGGTTGAATTTATACACTCAAAGGTTTATTCAAACCCAGAGCAGAAAGTTAAAGTAGTTGGAATTTATAGAAATTCGCTTCTTGATTCTGTTATACGCTTTGGTGACATAGTTCAAAATTTCTCAATTTCACATGGATTGAACTACTTGATTTTAAATTTCGGTTATAAATTTGGGAATAAAATATCGCCATTTGTAAAATTTGGTTTTGGGATTTCAATACCTCACTTTGAAACAACTATTGATTCGCTATCATTTGAAAGGTACGAGACGAACGATTTCGTCGTTCAATTTGCAGGCGGTTTAAACATAAAAATTCACAAACACATCCTCCTTTTTGCTGAAGGAAAATATACATATGGTGAAATCGTCAACGCCGGGATTTATGGTGGAACTGCAGAGACACTCATAAAAATGTTCCACATCGCCTTTGGACTTGGTTATACAATTTAAGGAAGGAAAGCAAAGCAAATAGATGGAAACCTGGCGCAAAAACCTTTACATTGTTTGGCTTGCTCAGTTCATCACGATGATGGGGATGAGCATGGTCGTCCCTTTCCTTCCGTTCTTCATCCGAGAACTCGGTGTAATGGAGGAAGGAGATGTTGCCAGATGGAGCGGTGTTGTTTTTTCTGGTCCTTTTATAATTTCATTTTTCACGACACCTCTTTGGGGAACTCTCGGCGATAGATATGGACGGAAATTAATAATGATACGTGCAATCTTTGGTCTCGGCATAGCACAATTTTTAACAAGTCTATCACAAAATGTATATCAACTTTTCATCTTCCGAATCATCCAAGGCGCAATAAGCGGTTTCATACCATCAGCCCTTGCCTTTATCTCTGCCGAATCCCCATATGAGAAAAAAGGTTATGCGATCGGTGTCCTTCAAACCGCAACCTCAAGCGGACAGCTTATTGGACCCCTATTCGGTGGAATTTTCGCCGATTTAATTGGCTATAGATATATTTTCCAGCTTACGGGTTTAATTTGTTTTATATCTGGGTTTTTGCTCATATTTGGGACAAAGGAGGAGAGAAAAAACCAAACAAGAAAGGGGAATGAGTTAAAAAGTTTAATTGAAAATTACAACTACGCTTTCGTTCAGAATAAACTTATCAAGTTCGCTTTGATGATGATATTTTTATCTCAGACATCGGTGATGCTTGTTCAGCCAATTTTTGCGCTTTTTGTTGAATTCATATCTGGTGAAATAAAACATATATCAAGTTTAGCCGGGATTTCCTTTTCAATCGCAGGACTTTTCACCGTCTTATCCGCTCCTTGGTGGGGAAAAAGAAACGATGAGGATGTAAAAAAATTAGGTGTATCAGGATATAAAAAAAATCTTTTTATCTCTTTTTTTGGCGCTGGGATTTCCCTTCTTATGCAAGGAATTTCACGATCAATTTTTCAGCTTATATTTTTCAGGGCAACTTTCGGATTTTTCCTTGGTGGCATTACACCCGTGATTTATTCGCTCATAAGTAGAAATGTAAGTGAAGAGAAGCAAGGTGGGGTAATGGGAATAGCTTCAAGTTTTACGACCCTTTCAAATGTCTTGGGTCCGGGATTTGGTGGATTAATAGCGAGTTTTCTCGGATTAAGAGCAGGCTTTTACCTGAGCGCTATGATCTCGCTTTTATCGTTAATTATAATTAAGAATCTTGGAGGAGAAGAAAATTAGTGGGCGGTAGAGGATTCGAACCTCTGACCTCCACCTTGTAAGGGTGGCGCTCTGAACCAACTGAGCTAACCGCCCAAGCCAATGAAAAATTAATAAAAAAATCTGAGCAAAACAAAAAAGGACGCCGATAGGCGCCCCTTCAATTTTAAACAACCTCAACTTCTTCAACCTTCTTTATAAACATTGGCTTTCCTTTTAAGTCAATATCAACAACTATAGTATCACCATTCAGAAATTCACCAGCAAGTATTTTTTCAGCAAGTGGGTCAAGTATATGTTTTTGTATAACTCTTCTCAATGGTCTTGCACCAAATGTCGGATCATATCCGACTTCGGCAAGCCACACCCGCGCTTTATCTGAAAGTTCAAGCTTCATATTGTTTTTCTCAAGTCGCTTATTAACCTGTTTCATCTGCAAGTCAACAATTTTAAGTATGTCCGACTTCGTCAACGGCTTGAAGAAAATTATCTCGTCAATCCTGTTGAGAAATTCAGGTCTTATCGTCTGCCTTAAAATTTGCATAACCTCATTCCTTATCTCTTCCATTATTCTGTCTCTGTTTTCATCAGTCATCCTTGACATCTTCTCCTGAATGATATGCGAACCGATGTTTGAGGTCATTATTATAATTGTGTTCTTGAAGTTGACCACATGACCTTTACTATCGGTAAGGCGTCCATCTTCAAGGACTTGGAGCAAGATGTTAAAAACCTCCGGATGTGCCTTTTCAATCTCATCAAGCAAAACAACAGAGTAAGGTTTCCTTCTAACTGCTTCGGTTAATTGTCCACCCTCCTCATAACCAACATAACCTGGCGGAGCGCCAATTAACCTTGAAACGGAGAATCTTTCCATATACTCGGACATATCAATTCTTACCATGGCATTTTCGTCGTTAAACAAAAGTTCGGCAAGTGCTCTTGCAAGCTCTGTTTTACCAACACCAGTGCTTCCAATAAAGAGAAACGAGCCGATTGGTCTTCTCTCATCCTGCAAGCCAGCTCTAGCCCTACGAATGGCATTACTTACCGCCTTCACAGCTTCCTCTTGATCAACAATTCTTTCGTGCAACCTCTCTTCCATATGCAAAAGTTTTGTCCTCTCGCTTTCAAGCATCCTCTGAACCGGAATCCCAGTCCACTTTGAAACTATCTCAGCTATATCTTCCGCATCAACTTCCTCTTTCAACATCCTTAAATCTTTTTGAACCTCGGCAAGTTTTTGCGTTGTTTCTTTCAATTTCATCTCAAGTGAATGTATAACGCCATATCTCAATTCAGCGACCCTGCCATAATCACCCTCACGCTCGGCTTTTTCGGCTTCAATTTTCGCCTTCTCAATCTGCTCCTTCATTTCTCTGATTGATTTAATAAGTTCTTTCTCCATTTGCCAATGAGCTCTTAGACGATCCCTTTCCTCCCTTAATCCTGCGAGTTCTTGTTCAATATCCTCAAGTTTCTTCTGCGTTGCCTTTTTATCAACATCAGTTGCGTAATTTGATGTCAACTCGCGCTTTACTGCTTCCCTTTCTATTTCAAGCTGTTTGATCTTCCTTTCAATTTCATCAAGTTCCTCTGGCATTGAATCAATTTCAATTCTCAGTTTTGATGCTGCTTCATCAATCAAATCAATCGCTTTGTCAGGTAAATATCTATCTGTAATATATCTATGGCTCAACTGCGCAGCTGCTACAATAGCAGCATCGGTTATTCTCACGCCGTGATGAACTTCGTATTTTTCTTTCAAACCGCGCAAAATTGAAATAGTATCTTCAACGGACGGTTCTTCCACAAGTATCGGTTGGAATCTCCTCTCAAGCGCAGGGTCTTTTTCAATGTGTTTTCTGTATTCATCAATCGTCGTAGCCCCGATTGCATGGAGTTCACCTCTGGCGAGTGCGGGTTTAAGCATATTTGCAGCGTCAACAGCACCTTCAGCAGCACCAGCACCAACAATTGTGTGTAATTCATCAATGAAAAGAATTATCTCGCCGTTTGATTCCTGAATCTCCCGAAGAACAGCTTTTAACCTATCTTCAAATTCACCGCGATATTTTGTCCCAGCTATCAAAGCACCTATGTCAAGGGCGAAAATTCTCTTGTTCTTCAATGGCTCTGGGACATCACCTTGAACAATCCTATGAGCGATCCCCTCAACAATTGCTGTCTTTCCAACCCCTGGCTCCCCAATTAAGACAGGATTATTCTTCGTCCTTCGGCTTAAAACTTGCATCACACGACGAATTTCCTCATCCCTACCGATAACAGGGTCAAGTTTGCCCAAGCGAGCAAGTTCCGTTAAATCTCTACCGTATTTTTTAAGTGCTTGATACTTATCTTCTGGATTTTGATCCGTAACCCTTTGTGAACCGCGAATCTCGCGCATCACCTTTAAAATCGCATCTTTGACAATCCCTTGATCGGAAAGGATTCTTCCGGCATCAGTATTTCTATTTTCCGAAATAGCAATGAGAAGATGTTCAACACTTATATATTCATCTTTCAAATTATTCGCTTCCCTAAGAGCGTCATCAAACACCTTCATCAAGTTTTGCGAAATATATTGATTGCCAAGTCCAGCTCCCTGAACCTGCGGAAATTTATTTATCGCTTCATTTAATTTATTTCTGATGTAATTGACATTGCCACCGATTTTCTTTATAATTGAATTAACAAGACCTGTTTCATCATCAATCAAGGCAAGGAGCAAATGTTCCGGCTCAATGACCTGATGGTTTTTATCGGCAGCGATTTGCATCGCCTTCTGGATAGCGTCTTGCGATTTTATCGTAAATTTATTCCAATTCATAAATTTCACCTCCTGTTAATTTTTTCATAAAAAAGGCGAGGCATTAAAACCTCGCCCTTGAAAGGTGCGTTTTTGAAAAATTCAGGAATTAGTTTTTCTCCTTCTTATCCTTATCATCAACTATCTCATAGTCAGCATCTTTAACATCTTTCTTCGTCTCCTCATACGTTCCACCACTTGCTGAATACCCAGTTGATGTCGTTGATGTAGCTTGTTGATATAGATAACCCGATGCCTCATTCCAAGCATGCGTTAAATCATCCATCCCGGCTTTAACATCAGCAATAGGTGCGTTCGTCTTTATCAAGTCCTCAAGTTTATTCGCTTTCATTTCAATCTTGCTCCTCAAATCGGATGGCAATCTATCGCCGAGTTCACGAAGTTGCTTCCTCGTTGTGTAGACGAGGTTATCAGCTTGATTCCTGAGTTCGGCTTCTTCGCGTTTCCTTCTATCTTCTTCAGCGTGTTCTTGCGCTTCACGCTTCATCCTTTCAATTTCTTCTTTAGTCAAGCCACTTGATGCGGTTATCCTTATGCTTTGCTCTTTTCCTGTGGCTTTATCTCTGGCGGTCACATGTAAAATTCCATTTGCGTCAATATCAAATGTCACCTCAATCTGTGGAACTCCACGCGGTGCCGGTGGAATCCCATCAAGTATAAACCTACCGAGCGATCTGTTATCCTTCGCCATCGGTCTTTCACCCTGCAAGACATGAATCTCAACAGATGTCTGGTTATCAGCTGCGGTCGTGAATATCTCCGTCTTACGCGTCGGTATTGTTGTATTCGCAGGGATCAAAACCGTCATAACTCCACCGAGCGTTTCAACACCGAGTGAAAGTGGTGTAACATCAAGTAAGAGAATATCTTTTTCCTCACCAGCAAGTATCGCACCCTGAATAGCAGCGCCAATTGCAACCGCTTCATCAGGGTTAACACTCTTGTTTGGCTCTTTACCGAAGAAATCACGAACTATCTGTTGAACTTTTGGAATTCGCGTTGAACCACCAACAAGAATGACTTCATCAATGTCGTGAATAGTCATCTTTGCCCTTCTTAACGCCTCCTCACACGGTGGAATTAACTTCTGAAGCAAATCATCAATCAACTGCTCAAACTTCGCTCTCGTCAATGTCATCTGCAAATGCTTTGGACCTGTACTTGTAGCGGTTATGAACGGAAGATTTATCTCCGTCTCAAGTCGGCTTGAAAGTTCAATCTTTGCTCTCTCGGCTGCTTCCTTCAACCTTTGTAAAGCTATCGGATCCTTGCGCAAATCAACCCCTTCCTGTTTCAAAAATTCCTCAGCTATCCAATCAATTATCCTCTGGTCAAAATCATCGCCACCAAGATGTGTATCGCCACTCGTTCCCTTAACCTCAAAAACGCCTTCGCCGATCTCAAGAATTGAGATATCAAATGTTCCACCACCAAGGTCAAAAACAGCAATTTTCATTTGTTTTCCTTTCTTATCAAGCCCAAAAGCTAAAGAAGCAGCTGTTGGCTCATTTATAATCCTTCTGACATTTAAACCAGCTATCTCACCTGCTTCTTTCGTCGCCTGACGCTGAGCATCATTAAAGTAAGCTGGTACCGTAATCACTGCATCGGTGATTTTCTCACCAAGATAAGCTTCGGCATCCTGTTTCAATTTCTGCAAAATCATAGCGGAAATTTCAGGTGGTGAATAAATCCTGTCGCCAATTTGAACCCTTGCGGTGTTGTTTGGACCACGGACAACCTTATATGGAACTCTCCTTGCTTCCTCAATCACCTCGTCATAAAATCTCCCCATAAAACGCTTGATTGAGTAAACTGTATTTTCTGGATTCGTTATCGCCTGACGCTTTGCGGGATGACCAACGAGCCGTTCCCCTGTCTTCGTAAATGCTACAACCGAAGGCAAAGTCCTCGGACCCTCCGAAGTCGGGATAACGACGACATCATTTCCCATCTTTACTGCTACGACAGAGTTGGTCGTCCCAAGGTCAATTCCAACGATTTTTCCCATACTCTTTCACCTCTTGTTTTTATTTTTAAAAAGTGATTTTTCTGTTAAATTTATATTGCAAAATGCGTGCCAAATATTCACATTGAAAATCAATTTAAAAACAACCGAAAAACCAAACACAAAACTGAAAAGATTTCACAAATTTAAGAATTTTTGTCCGATGAAAGTTAAAGCGACAGATGAAAATATAAAACTTGCTGGTTCAATCATAAAAAAAGGAGGACTTGTTGCTTTTCCAACTGAAACAGTGTATGGTTTGGGCGCTGATGCGTTAAACTCATACGCAGTGGCAAAAATTTTTGAAGTTAAAAATCGCCCGAGCTTTGACCCACTTATAGTTCACATTTCAAAAATTGAATGGCTTGAAAAACTCGTAAAAAAAATTGATGCCAGAGCCGAGAAACTCATCCGAAAATTCTGGCCAGGTCCTTTAACGCTTGTCCTGCTAAAGTCAAACATCGTCCCTGATATCGTCACAGCCGGGCTTCCAACAGTTGCCGTAAGAATGCCAGCACATCCTGTGGCTCTTGCTTTGATTGAGAACGCCCAAACCCCAATTTCCGCCCCAAGTGCAAACCCATTTGGTTACATAAGTCCAACCACAGCTGAACATGTTGAGAAACAGCTTGGTGACAAAATTGACTTGATACTTGACGGTGGAAAGTGTCCAATCGGGGTTGAATCAACTGTTTTATCTTTAATTGATGAAGAGCCAACAGTTTTGCGCCCGGGCGGTCTTCCAATTGAAGAAATTGAAAAAGTGATCGGTAAAGTCAAACTTCAAAGAAGCACCGATAAAATTTTATCACCCGGACAACTTCCCAAACATTATGCCCCGAGAACACCGATAAAAATTTTTTCTTCGCCTGATGAAATTAAAGAGGGTGATGATATAGGCGTCTTACTCTTCAAAAAAACCAACCGTGAAATAAAAGCAAAGCATGTTGAAATCCTATCCGAAAACGGTGACCTACGGGAAGCAGCGAGCAATTTATTTTCCGCTTTACATGAACTTGACTCCGCTGGGGTTAGAATAATCTATGCGGAGGCGATACCAGAGGTTGGGCTTGGTGTAGCAATAATGGACCGCTTGCGTAAAGCAAGCGGTCAAAGATAAAAAAATGGCGGGGCTTACGCCCCGCCAAAAATTTACTTCACCAGAACCATCTTCCTTGAAAAGGCATAACCACCAGCTGTAAGACGATAAATATAAACACCAGAGGGCAAATCACTCGCATTGAATTTTACTTTATATGAGCCCGGCTCAAGGCGCTCATCTAAGACTTCCCTAACAATCTGTCCAAGCGAGTTATAAACTGCTAATTTAACCTTTGAAGCGATCGGTAGGCTGAACTCTATAATAGTTTCAGGATTGAACGGATTCGGATAATTTTGCTTCAATTCAAACTTTGCCGGTAATTCAGAAGTTCGCTCATAAACATTAACGAACCTTGAATAGTCAGTATTTTGCGGATCGTAATTTGTCCATCCCAAATCCCATCTCTCGCTTTGATTTGGACCAAATGCACCAACCCAATTAACTGGAACAAAGAAAGGGTCTCGCAATCTTGGATTTGTAAAATCTGCCCTGTTAAGGACGGGTGAATCTGAATAAGGAATTGGATTCGGATTTGAAAGATTAAATGGATCAATCAATTTTAAATCACCGACAGTGGGCAAAATTGAATTGTTATTTGATGCAGATAAAAACCACGACTTGGCATCAAAACCTGAAACATTTGTTGTAACAGTGTTTGCTGACTTAACTCCGGCGATTATGACATTTTTTATCTGAAGCGTATCATTCCTCGCATCATTAACAACGTTAGAACCATCAAGAAGAATTCCAACAGGCCAACCCGCAATGATACTATTGTAAAAACTTAAACGAGTTGATCTACGCAGATGAGCCCCACGCTTGAAATTTGGATTATATCCAGTGAAAGTTGTATCAGGCACTGGACCAATGAAAGTAACATTGCTGAAAATCGCCGATGTCCTCGGTGTGTTGGTTGACCCTGAACCGTCATTATCAGACTCAAATCCGTTGCTCCCGCTTATATCAGCTATATTCGGGTCCCTTATCCCAAGTGCAAATTGAACCTTCCCTGAATATCCAAAGTCAATATCAAAATCATCATCAAGCCCCTTGTATGCTATAAGATACCTTGCATTAACATTTCCACCAAACCATTCAAATGAATCGTCACCGGAATAACTGACTTGGACATATTCAATTAATGTTTTCCTTCCAACCCCACCAAGCGTCAAACCGTTAATCTCATTATCTGGGGCATAAGGTATGCCTGGGAATTCAATCCTAACATACCTAAAAACACCACTGCTATCATCTGGGTTATCACCTCCATAAATTCCATCATCACCAAGCCCGCCTTCAATCACAGCTGTTCCGCCAGGGACATTAATTGGGGCTCTTCCAAGTATAATCACGCCACCCCAATCCCCAGCTGCTCTTTGACCCTTTGGCTGAGCACTTGTAAATACAATCGGTCTTTCCTTTGTTCCGTTTGCGTAAATTTTCCCACCTCTTTTAATTATCAGTGAACCTTTCGTCTCTTTTTCTCCGTATATTATTGTTCCAGGTTCAATCGTAAGTGTAGCGCCATCTTCAACAATGACAAAACCACGCAAAAGATACTGTTTATCAGCCGTAAGCGTCATATTCTGCGTTATCCTTCCCTGCAAGACAACTACATTTGACGGCGGTTGAGAAAACAATTGTTCAAATTGAAAGAAAACAAACATGACCACAGCAATGATTTGCGCAAGTTGTTTAGCCATTCTCATTTTTACCTCCTTGATTTTTGTTTTTATTATAGTTTAACTGTGAAATCAAGAGAAACGCTCGCATTGGTTGATATTTTGCGATAAATGTAATTCCCCTGCTTTAAAACTATCGGTGTGGTAGTCAAATTTTTCCCGATCAAGTTGATACTTAAAGATTTTGTCAATTTTAACCCCATTCTTAAATCAATCTGATATCTTGCGATCTCAATTATATCATCTTGATACTGGGTTGAAACATCATAAACCCTCGGTCCTATCAAGCTGAATAAAACTCCAAAATTAAACCTTGAATCCGACTTTTCATAAGCGACATACAAATTTGCCATATAAGGCGCCTGCCCTTGCAAGCTTCTTCCTCTTCTTTCAATTGTCCATTCCGTCCCTTCAACATCAACTGATGACTTGATAACGGAAAAATTACCGATGAACTTCAAAAACTTAACATTTTTAATAAATTCAATTTCAGTCCCATACACACTTGCATACTTAGCGTTCTTAAATGTCCTCTCCGAGCCAAGCGCACTCCCCGAGACAACAACCTTTTCAATCGGTGATTTAATGTGTTTGTTAAACACCCCGACCGATAGCATATCGTCCCCCTTGCTGAAAATCTCAAACCTTAAATCATAGTTAAACGAGACAGCTCTGCGAAGTGATGAATCTCCTCTAACGCTTGTTTGAGTGTAGAAATCAAAGTATAAAAATGGCGCTATTTCCCTTAATTCCGGCTTGTTTATAGTTTGGCTGTAGGATAACTTCAAATTAACGAAGTGCGATGGCGAATACTTAACCAAAACTGATGGTAGAAAATCAATATAATTTTTTTCAATTATCACATCGCTTAAATCTGCGAAATCCCTCGTGTATATTTTCTGATTAACCCTTTCAACCCTAACCCCGGAAACAAAGCTTATTGACTGTGCTTTAAATCTGAACGGGAGCTCAAAACTTAAATAGTAAGCGATATTTCTATCCGTAGCTTTATATCTGTTAGTTCCATTCTTATATTCATCAAGTGAAAATCCATTTCTCCTGAAATTGTCGGCTATAAAGATTGAATCCGGAGGTAAATAATACATTCTGTAGTCGGTCCAGCCATTTAAGTTAACGACAACGCCGATGAGCCGAAACTCAAAATTTCGCTTCGTTTGCCAAAGGTCAAAACCGGATGTGAATTTAAACCTCCAAATAGGGAATTTAACTTGACTTCTAATTTCCTTGACTTCATCTCTCAAATCCGAAAACAAAATACCACCGTTTTTTAGGTTTGCTTGAGGACCTAACACAACAACAAATTTTGACTCCGTATCACCGATATCGCGCCCATAAACAAGCCGTCTACTATCGGGTTGATTATTCCTAACTGTTGAAGTGCTCGCTTTCCAATTCAAGCTTACATCTCCAAAACTATGCTCGCCATAAACTTGAGCGAAATTCAAATTGCGACTCTCAACCCCGGTCATCAAATGAATTTGTTCAGTCCCTTGATCTGTATATTGAAAACCGCGCAAATGTGAAAACATATCTTCAAACATCACCGTTGAAATCCCCCTCAATCCAATTGTATGGTTTGAAAATTTAGCTTGAAGTTCAATTAAACCACCAAATTGTGCCTCCCTTTCATACTTGTTACCTTGATATTCAAATCTTTTAGACCAATCACCCTCATATTCATAAAGTTCAAGTTCCTGTTTTAACGATGTCCTTCTATAAATTACCGCCATTGAATACGATAAATGAGATTTAAACAATTTCCCAATCCTAAGGAAACTCATCCTTAAATCAGGGAGATGATACAAAGAGTTCTTGTTCAGCAGATTAGGTATCTCTTTCGCAAACAAACTTCTCTGTTCAACTGGAATCTTGGAAATGTCGGATGGGAAATTGCTCGGAAGTCCAATCTTTCCATTAAGAACCCCAAAAAAACTCAATTTGTCCATGCCGTAGACAGAAAAACTATTAAATGTTATCCCAGGTATGCCATTTAGAGAAAAACTGAATTCGTTTAGCGTTGACTCTGGGAACGAGAGCGTCATTATATCAATAAACCCACCCGAAGAGCTCCCCGGCAAATCCGGAGTGAATGTTTTGACAATCTTAACACTTTGAACAAGACCAGCTGGAATTAGATCAAACGCAAAAGACCTTTTATCTGGTTCGGTTCCCGGCAAAATAGACCCATTCAAAGTCACAACATTGTATCTCTCGTCAATTCCACGAACATTTACAAATTTGTTTTGTTTAACGCTCACTCCAACGACCTTTGACATCAGATCCGCTGAAGTAGTAGCGATCGTCATTTTTATCTGCTTGTAGCTTAACCCATCAAAAATGTTTGTGCTTATCTGCTTCTCCGCAATAAACCCCAAAATAGAGGTATTGTCCCGCACCGCTGAAGCAGTAACTTGAACCTCACCGAGCTCAACAACTTCTGGCTTTAACCTAATTTCCAAAATGATATCTTTGTTAACACTTAACAATGTATCAAGCGTCTTATACCCGATATAGCTAAATTTAATTCTGACATTCCCGGGGCTAACTTTAATTTTGAAATGTCCGTCAATCCCAGTTGAGGTGCCTGTTCCTCTATCGGGAAGAAAGATATTCACCCCCGCAAGTGGTTCCCCAGTGGAAAAATCATAAACCTTACCTGAGATTTGAACTTGTGAAAAGAGAAAATCAACCAAAAACAGCACGATTAACAGCAGTAATAACTTCATCTTCATAGCTTGCTCAACAATTTATTTTTCTTCCGCAGGAAATATAGCAGGATAGAATTAAGCCATGATTAAAAAAAAGTTAAAATTCAATTAACGCAGGGCTTTCAAAGTGATGTAAATTGCGAGGTTATTAACCGACTTTTAACAAAACTTTGCAATTGGATTGATTCCGTCAGCAACATAGGAAAATACTTTTGATGTGAAACTACACTTTCGGTCTCATGCCCCTCTTCTGTCTATTGACTTTTAACAGATTTTTTTTTATTATTAGTGAAAAGCCTTAAAATTAAGGAGGTGTGAGATTTATGAAGAAAATTTTGTTTTCCATTGCGGTTTTGATCTTGCTCTCTTCATTTGTTTTGGCACAGGGTGGAAATTCAACGAAACCGGAAGTTGAGGCGGCAAAGCTTTTCAATGAGGGAAATTCATTATTAAGAAGCGGTAATTATAAAGCCGCAATTGAAAAATATGATGAAGCGTTGAAACTTTATCAAGATCCAAAATTTTATTACAACAAGGGCATTGCCTTAAAAGCGCTCAGACAAAATGACGAGGCGATAAAGGCGTTTAAAGAGGCAATAAATCTGAAAAATGATTTCGCTCCAGCTTATAACGCCATCGCTGGAATTTATCTTACACAGGGCGATTACGATAGTGCCATTGAAAATTACACCAAGGCGCTTGAATATGACAGTAAGCTTGATGTGGCGATTAAAGGAATAGTTGAAGCGTTGATAGGAAAGTCCAATGCTTTGATTCAAGCTGGAAAGTTTCAAGAGGCGCTTGATTTTCTTATGAAAGCGACAACTTACAGACAGAACTATCCGAAGGTTTATGTCATGCTCGCTGTTGTTTACAACAAACTCTCCCAACACGATAAAGCGATTGAAGCAGCGAAAAAGGCGATAGAATTGAATCCAAAAGGTGCGAATGCCGATGCTTATTTTGAACTTGGAGTTGCCTACAAGCGCCTCGCTCAAGTTGAGGAAGCAAGAAAAGCTTTCCTTGAAGCGAAAAAAGACCCACGACTTGCAAGAAATGCACAATATGAACTTGATGATCTATTGAAAAAGCAATAAATTTTTAACAAAGGTTTTAGTCCGCCCTGCTTCTTGAAAGGAGGCAGGGTTTTTTATTTTTAATTCAATTTTTACCGATTATGAAACAAGATATAAAATTCTTGACACGAATTGTCTCACTTGTCTCAGCGGGGAAACTCAAAAAATTAAGCGTTGAAATTAAAAGAGCTTCAAAAAGAAAAGTAAATGTCAGAAGGATTGAAGAAGCAATTCTACAGTGTTATCTTTTCGCTGGGTTTCCAGCAGTAATAGAAAGTTTCAAGGTTTTAAGAGATGTGGTTGGGCAAAGCAACGCAAAGGCAAGGGAATACGAGGTTGGAAAGTTTTATGTTAATGGAGTTGAAACCTGTCGCAAGGTTTACAAAGAAGATTATGAAAAGTTGATTCAAAATATGAAAGCACTCCATCCAGAGATCGCTCAATGGATGATAATAGAAGGTTACGGGAAGGTTTTAAGTAGAGATGTGTTAAGTTTGAAGGAGCGGGAGATTTTAAATGTGGCGATTTTAACGATGCTGGGTTGGGAAAGACAATTGCGTTCGCATTTAAAAGGCGCTTTAAATGTCGGGGTTGAAAGAAGACAGATTTTTAAAGTCTTCAAAAATATTGCTGATATTTGCGGACGAAGAAAAATTAAAAAAGCAAAGGAAATTTTTTTAACGCTTCAAAAACGAAATTAAGTCAGCTATATCCTGATCCGTCAGCTTATCCGGTGTGAAAAACGGCATCATCATGGTCTGGCTTTCCATGGGGGAACCCGCACGGATAAATTCAATTATTTTTTCTGGGTTAATTTCAATGCTAAAAAGCGGTGGTCCAATTGAAATTTCTTCGGAATGACATTGTTGACATGCTTTTTCGTAAATTATCTCCCCATTCTGTGGATTCCCCTTCAAGCTTAAAATTTTAGATTTGAAATTTTCTAATTTTGCCAATCTATCCTTTTCATCTTCCCATGGCAATATGGGTTTAATGTCGTTAATTTTAGGCTCAGCGTCACCGGTTATAAATTCAAAGTAGGCTATAAGTGCTGAAGCATCCTCTGGAGGAAGAGCTTTGAAGGGATTTTTGATGTTATCCTTTCTTTGATACATAACTACGCAGAGCCCAGCACCATAAGCAGTTGCTTCAAGCGCTTCACCACGAAATCTCCCATACCAGGTTGTCTTTTTCTTCGTCACCCCGATGAGATTATGCCCGGGTCTAATTCTATCGTCGGGATATTTTTCATCGTCAAAGTCGGCGTGGCAGTTCGCACAAGCAAGCCCGGTTGAACCATAATTTGAATCATAAAAAATTTTCCTACCTCGCTCCACCTCCTCGGGCAATTTTACGGTTTGATTCCTTGAACAAGCCAGTAATAGAGCCGGGAGCAAGATTAAAAACAATGTTTTCCTCATAAAGGGGCGCTTCTTTATTCTTGTTGAAAATTGAGACAAAGGGTTGAAATTTTATTGTTCATATTTGCCACATCTATCACTGAAAATATATGAAAATTAGAAAATTTTAAAAATTTTTCCTCTGGCATAAAACTTGTTATAAATATTCTTTGCAAATAAAAAAACAAAATTTCAGGTGCAAAAATGCGCCGTAAAATTACAATTTTGGGGGTATTACTTCTAATGGTAGGCGTTGCCCTTGCCCAAAAAGCGTATATCAAAATTGAGGGAATTTCCCCACATGTCCTTGAGGAAATGGGGATTATGAACCTTGATAGTGTTTCTTCAGGACTGCCAGTGGTTGGAACTGGAACGGTCGTTTGGCTTAGAGGTTATGATGTTTCAGGAGATACTGCTTTTAAACCAGCTACAAGTTATGAATGGTCAATAGTTGGGCGTCCATCAGGTTCAACTGCCACATTGAGCGCTACAAATCAACAGCTTGTAACATTTAAGCCAGATGTTGCCGGCTCTTACCAGGTCAAGCTTGTTGTAAATGGTGTTGATGATACGACAATCACGATAATCGCTGCAAATTATACTGGAGTTAATTGGAAAGACCTTAGTGGCGCATCGCTTAATTGTGCTTCTTGCCATAAGTCGGCAACGCCTGAAGTTTACAACAAGTGGGTTGCTTCTGACCATGCCACGATATTTGAGAGGGGAATGAACGGTCAGGTTGCGCCTTATTGGGGTCCAAACTGCTGGAGATGTCACACGACTGGTTATAACACTATGGCAAATAATGATGGATTTGACGATGTAGCAACACAGCTTGGTTTTGACTGGAATCAATGGAAACCACCAAGGGCTGGGTTATTTGATTCGCTTTTAACGACGGATAAGAAAATGTTGAGTTTAGTCGCAACAATTGGATGTGAGAGTTGCCACGGACCAAAGAATCCAAATCATTTTGGTGCCGGGACACAACCAAAGACGATGAGTTCCGAGGTTTGTGCACAATGCCATAATGAACCATGGAGACATAATCGGTATGTACAGTGGGAGTATTCAGGTCATGCTGAAGCGGTCTGGTCAAGAGCCTTTCCTTCAACTGGGGAAACGACAATTCAACCGGGTCAGTATAATCTTAATGTATGTGTGCGTTGTCACGATGGAGCTGCTTTTGTTGCATTTGTTAGAAATGAGGAGTTTGATAACAGAATCGCAACTGGTTACAGCCGTATAAAGCATACCGCGATAACTTGCCAGACTTGTCATGACCCGCATTCAATGGAATTGCGTCAAGCACCGACTACAGCCGACACGCTTGCAAATGGATTTAACTATTCATCAATTGACCTTGGGAAAGGAAAACTTTGTATCAATTGTCACAAATATCGTAGAAATGCTTTGACTTATGTTACGACAAATCTAAGTGCTATATGGGGTCCGCATCATGCTGGTGCTGGAGATGTATATCTTGGTCAAAATGGTTATACCTGGGGGGTTAACCTGCCAAGCAGTGTTGGGCATCGGCTTGTTGAAAATTCTTGTGTTGGTTGCCATATGTCTGCAACACCTGACACAGGTCATGTTGCCAGAGATAAAATTGGGATGCACACTTGGAAGATGAAATATATCGCGCCCGACGGTCAAGAATATGATAATATCACTGGTTGCGTGCAGTGCCATACAGGGATTACGAAATTTGACGATATACTGGCATCCTATGATTATGATATGGACGGGACAAACGAACCATTTATGAAGGAAGTTGATGGTCTACTTGAAAGACTTGCGATGGCTTTACCGCCAAGAGGACAACCAACCGTTGATTGGCAACAAATCAGAACAGACCCTGATTCTGTCAGGTTAAAGCAAGCCTATTGGAACTACAGATATGTCCAAGAAGATAAAAGCCATGGCGTTCACAATCCAAAGTATGTCGTCGCCTTGTTGCAACTTTCAATTAGTAAGTTGACAGGTGTTGAATTCACTCAGCCAGAGATTCCAGTTGCCTTTGAATTGTATCAGAACTATCCTAATCCATTCAACCCATCCACAAAGATAGGATTTGCATTGCCGAGAGAATCAAAAGTCAAGCTTGAGGTGTTCAATGTCCTTGGTGAGCGTGTTGCTGTTTTGAAAGATGAGATTATGCCAGCGGGCGTGCATGTGGTTGAGTTCAACGCTACTGGACTTTCAAGCGGTGTGTATTTCTATCGGCTTACGGCTGGTGATTTCGTTGATACGAAGAAAATGGTTTTGATGAAGTAAAAGTTAAAGGCGGGTTCTTTTGAACCCGCCCTTTTTATTTCCATTCTTTAATTCCCTCTAAATCAATCATCGTTTTAACTAGCTTTGGTGGGATTGGCTTTTCAGGGTTTATTTTAAAAGCTTTCAAAAGCCGTTCCTTTGCTGTTTTTATGACATCATCTTTATCGGTATAAAAAACCGCAAGTGGTTCGCCAGTTTGAACCTCATCACCAATTTTCTTTTTTAATACAATTCCCGCTTTCGGGTCTATAAGATCATCAACTTTTGTTCTACCAGCCCCGAGCATAACCGATACAAGCCCTATTTCAAGCGTGTCTATTGAATATACATAGCCATCAAACATGCTTTTAACTTCAATTGAATGTTTTGGAAGCGGATATTTTTCTGGATTTTCAATGAAACTTACATCACCGCCTTGTCTTTCTACGAGTTGTAAAAATTTCTCATACGCTTCGCCAGAATAGATGACCTTTTTAGCGATTTTAATTCCGTCTTCAATTGATCTTGCTTTTTCACCAAGCATTATCATAGCCCCAGCAAGGGTGTAAGTTAATTCCATTAGATCTGGAACTTCAAAACCGCGCAAACATTGAACTGACTCAATCACCTCAAGCCAATTTCCAACAGCGTATCCAAGCGGTTGATTCATATCTGTTATGAATGCGATGACTTTTTTACCAAAATTTTTCCCAATTGTAAATAGTGTTTGAGCGAGTTCAAATGCCTTTTCGTATTCACGCATGAAGGCTCCGTTTCCAGTTTTAACATCAAGGACAAGGGCGTCAATTCCTTCTGCAAGTTTTTTGCTCATTATGCTTGCTGAAATGAGAGGAATTGATTCAACTGTGGCTGTGACATCACGAAGGGCGTATATCTTTTTGTCAGCAGGCGCTATTTCTTGAGTTTGACCGATCATGACAAGACCAATCTCTGAAATGACTTTTTTATATTCAATTATTGAAAGGTTTGTTTTGAATCCCGGAATTGATTCAAGCTTGTCAAGTGTTCCGCCCGTATGACCGAGCCCTCTTCCTGATATCATTGGAACGGGAACACCGGCTGAGGCGACAATCGGTGCAAGTATAAGAGAGATTTTATCTCCTACCCCACCAGTTGAATGTTTATCAACTTTAACACCGGGGATATCGGAAAGGTCAACGATTTCCCCAGAATGTAACATAACCTCCGTCAAATGGGTTGTTTCCTCAAAGTCCATGCCTTGAAAGTAAACCGCCATCAAAAAAGCTGACATTTGATAATCTGGGATCGTTCCTTTGATGTAGCCATTGACGAAGAATGAAATTTCATCTTTTGTTAATTTTCTACCATCTCTTTTTTTTCTTATTATCTCGGCTGGTAGCATCTGAGGTGAAGTTTTGTTTTTAAATTTTTTGAAGTATTTCAACTGCGAGGTGATATTTTTTGAAAGGTGGGAGAAGATAAGCTCCTTGGACGAGATGTTTTGCTTCTTTTAGAAATTGAGCTGAAATTTCAACGCCTACTTTTCCGGCGTCATCACGGGCAAGGAAAAGTTTCTCACGAACCCAATCAGGGATGAAAATTCCTGGGACTTCGTTATGTAAGAATTCTGCGTGTTTGTAGCTTCGCAAAGGTAAAATTCCGAGCATCACGGGTATTTTAAGATGTTGTATTTTTTTAATGAAGAGTTCAAGCGTTTTCATTTCATATAAGGGCTGGGTGAAGGCAATTTGAGCCCCAGCTTCAACTTTTTTTTCAAGTCGTGATATTTCGTAGTCAAGATTTTGAGCTGTTGGATTGACAGCACAAGCGATGAGAAAATGCGTCGGCTCACCGATTGTGTTACCCATTGCGTCAAGTCCGTGGTTCATATTTTTCAAAATCCTTATCAAGCCGATTGAATCAACATCTTGAACGGTTGTCGCATTTGGGAAGTCGCCGATTTTAGCTGGGTCGCCAGTTATCGCCAATATATTTTTCACTCCAAGTGCCCAAGCCCCAAGCAAAAGCCCTTGAAGCCCTATTAGATTTCTATCTCTGCAAGCTATGTGGGTTATGGTTTCCATTCCCGTTTTTGTTTGAACGAGATGTGAAATTGTCACAGGATCCATTCTAAATCTTGCCCTTGCCCCATCTGTTATGTTAACTGCATCAATGCCATTTTCTTTTAAATAGCTTGCACCTTCAATTACAGACGACATATCAACTCCGCGTGGGATATCAAGTTCAACCGTGGTTAGAAATTTTTTACCAATTTTTTTTGCGAAGTCTGATCTTTTATCTTCAATTATTATCGTACTTTCCTTTTTCTCGTCTTGAATCTGTTTTGCCTTGATTTCAATTTTTGGCTTTTTCAATTTTATATCCTTTATAGCTTGTGCGATTGCTTTTATGTGCGATGGCGTTGAACCACAGCATGCGCCGATGATTTTAACCCCGGCTTCAACAAGTTGTTTCGCATAAGTTGCAAGATATTCGGGACTTGCATGATAAACCGACCTCCCATCAACGAGCGTTGGAATTCCAGCTGCAGGTTGAGCCGAAAGTATGACATCATCTTGATACATATTTTTTATGATTGAGAACATCCTTTGCGGTCCAACGGTGCAATTTGAACCAACAACAGTCACGCCCTTTTCTTTTATATGCTTTACAACTTCAATCGGAAAATCAGTCGCAAGTATTGCCCCGTCCTCTGGAAATGTTTTTTGAGCTATTATCGGGATTTTATCTGAGACCTCCTTAACGGCATCAATAGCAGCATCAAGTTCATTTAAACTTACAAATGTTTCAAGTATTATCAAGTCAACGCCAGCTTCAATTAAAATTTCAGCTTGCTCTTTTATCGCATCCTTAACCTGCTGGATTTTAACCTTACCGAGTGGCTCAAGGAGTTTACCAGTAGGACCTATTGAACCAGCGACATAGACATTTTCACCTGCAACTGACTTAGCAATTTCAACTCCAGCTTTGTTAATTTCTTTAATCTTATCTTGAAGATGGTAAAACTCAAGTCGGAATCTATTCGCATCAAATGTGTTCGTCTCAATTATCTCAGCACCCGCCTCTATATATTCACGATGTATCCTTTCAACTATGTCCGGGTTCAAGATATTGTGAATGCATCTTGGTTGCTCAGGATATTCATAAAGGTCAAGCATCGTCCCCATCGCACCGTCGCATATTATAGGTCTATCATCTAACAAGCGTTCAACGAATGGTTTTTTCATGGTTTAATCACCCTATTTTTTTACGGTATTTCAGCTTCAACAATCCGCCATAAGTGCTGGCAAGGAAATCTGTTGTGATAAAGCGTTCTGTTAAGTATGACGGAGTCAAGCCCAAACTTTTCAAGCTCAATTAATCTTTTGAGCTCCGGATATCCGTTAAGTTCACCAAAAGCGGTAATTTTCAACCCGGATTTCATTGAGAACTCCTTGAGCGCATCGTAATTTATAGTTTCATCGTCAAAAACATCTTTATAAACAACCCTTTCAAAACCCATCTCTTTAAGTTCAGATGCTATCTCAACCGCAGGTGCGTTTTCTATCTTGCTGACACAATTTTTCGCCTCAATTATGAAGGATATCCTTTTGGATGAAAATTCCTTTATGAGGTCCTTAAGAAGATACTTGTCTTTGATCGCCACATCATCAAGCACAACCCGCAGAGCTCCAAGCTCAAAAGCTCTCTTTACATTTTCATAATTTCTAAAGCCACCGCTCACTTGAATCGGTATATCAACTGCATTTGAAATTTTCTCTATCATCTCCCAATTTTCCGGGCTACCCGTTAGCTTCCCTTCCCCATCAATTAAGTGTAATATCTTTGCATTTTCACTTCTCCAAATTTTCGCCATTTCAACCGGATCATCCGGATATACCTTTTCGGGCAAACCCTGGATCAAACAGGCACATTTACCTGCTTTTATTTCAATAGTTGGTATAACCAAAATCATTGCCTTTTCCTTTAACCTGTTTATGCAAGTTTAAATGTATTCAAATTGTTTATTTTTTTCAAGTGAAAAAGAGTTTGTTTCCCCAATTGGGTTAGGAAAGGGAAAATTGACATAACGATGATTTGATCTCCCCAACTTTACACTTCCAAAAGGACAGGAAAAATCAAGTAATCAAAAGCGTGAACTTGCTGACCCTTTAAAAGACGAATTTTAGCAAGATCATCGCTCCAATAATTATGAGCGTAGCGAAAATAATTATAGCGGGATAACCCTTAAGCGGTTGAATTGATTCGTTTATTGAATTTATAGATGAAGTTAAGCTTTGACCTTGCTTTTTCAACTCCGACAGAATCTCTGATTTTAAAACCTTAAACTCTTCGGAAATATCCTTTTTCAATGTTCCAGATATTTTGGGGACTTCCGTAACCACGACGGTCACTTTTTCTGCAAGGTTTCCAATGTTATTTTGTATTTCAAATTGAGATGTCGCTATCTCATCAAATAAAGTTTTTATCTCGCGAATTTGTGCATCTATTGATTGTAAACTATCATCAAACTTAACAGAGGGATTGAAAGTGAGCGAGCTTGTGCTCAAAGATATTTCCTCTGAAATCTTCTTCAATGTTTCAAGACCAGCTTTCATCTCCTCTGAAAAGTTTTTCAGGTACTCGGCATCGGGAAATTCAGGAACTATAAATTCTCTTTGTGCTTGGGCAAATTTTATCTCATCAAGTTTTATATTTATCTCACTAAGGACTTGATCAAAGTTAATGGTTTGAGCAGTTGTTTCGGGAGATGGGATGCTTTGATAAATGTTTTTCAATTCAGCTATGTTTTGATTGACATTGTTAATTAAATTGCTTATTTCATCTTTGAACTCATTTATCCCAGAAAGATCAATCTCTCCGTTTATCTCAAGCGAATTTATTTTTTCAAGTAGCGATTCCTTCAAGGAGTTCGTTAAACCAAGGACTTTTGAGTCAATATCGCTCAGGGTTGATTCTATAAGCTGGCTGATGTGTTTGCTGATCTCATTGTTTATCGTTGCCCACGAGTTTTGAATTAAAAGAAGGTTTGTCTCAATTGATGATAATTTATTTTTCATTTCTGCGATTTCGTTTATCGCTGGACCCATCAAATACGGCATGAGGTCCGCGTTGTTTTCAAGAAATGAACGCAGGTCACTTTTTGAAAGAAACTCCCGGAGTTCTGTTCTGTATTTTTCCAATTCAGATATTATTTTTGTATTTAGGTCAGTAAATTGCTGGTTTAATTCAGCGAGTTTTTGTGTGAAGAAGTTATTTATTTCAATGACCTTATAGCTTAGGTTCGTAACCCGTGATATAAACTCCGAGTTGAGAAGTCGGAATTGTTCCTTTAGAGTTTCAAGTTCTGTTTTGATGTTAAGTTTCTCTTCAAGATAGTTAAACTTTGACTCCTTCAACTGTAAAAGTTTAGCTTCAATTTCCCTTTCAAGGGCACCAAGCCGATCGGTCAAAAACCTTTGAAGTTGTTCATAAGTTACATAATTATTAGTTGGGCGCAATTCTTCCAACGGCATTTTAAACCTCCCGAAATTTTTTGTTTCTGTTTAAATTATAATAAATTATTTGACAAATGTCAAGCGTAACACGGTTTTCTGAGACATTTGAAGATGCCCGCTTGACAATAAAACCGAAAATTTGTATTTTCAAGCAGAAACCAAAACAAAGCGGAGTGGTTTTTATGAATAGGGTTTTTATTATAGTTTTAATCCTACCATTTATTTTAACTTTGACAATGGGACAGGAATTAAAATATGAGAGGAAATCAATCTCCTATGTTGATGTCCTTCTCGTCTCAAACCCAGAAATAAAAATTGAGGGGAAACAAGCAAGTTATCTTACCAAAAAGCTTCGCGAGTATATTGAAATGCCAAGGTTTGATTATAACCCGATTCCGGAGGAATTGGTTGCCGACTTTAAATCAGAGCTTGGGTCCAGGGGCTCTTCAATTTCACTTGATGAGATAGTTGAACTTTTAAAGGAAAAGTTTGTCCCGAAGATAATTGAAATTCTTGATATTGAAAAGGAAATAAGAGCACAAGGTCTTTTGACCGAAGCTCAAAGGAATAGCTTTATAGCAACAAAAGCAAAATCCCTTGGGATAACAGCAGAACAGGCGATGAAAATTATGAATTCCGCTTTTATCTATGTGCCTGTGATAAGCAAGTATAATACATATGCCTATGGTCAAACTTATACTGTTGAGCTTAGTGCGGGCGTTGTTTGGTATCGCGTTGTCTACAGCGAAGATGGAACATCAAATCTTAAATTAACCGTTAAGAAAGAGACAAGAGGTATCGGTGTTGGTACAATAGGTAAAGAAATAAAACATGAAGGAGAGAAAGTTGATTACAAAGAATATGCTTTTAGAACCGCAGCAATTGCCCTTGCTCGTGATATTCAAGTTGCGATAAGGGACATACCTGAATTTCGCCTTGGTGCGCAAGTAGCAGAGGTTTATTCAAACGCTATATCATTTCCAATGGGAAAAAGAGAGGGGATAAAAATTGATGACGGATTTGATCTTGTTGAACTGCAAGAAAATCCAAGCGGTGGAGTGATTCAAAAGAAAATTGGGTTTGCTCGCGTGATTCAAGTTGCCGATAACAGCTCAAACCCAAACCGATTTTCAAAAGCGAGAGTTATAATTGGAAGAGGTCTTGAACCTGGAATTTATGTCTCTGAAAGACCAAGATTGCCAATTGACTTGCTTGTAAGTTTAAAAAGTAATCCATTCACTATAACATTGACCGGTTTTTGGAGCGATGAAAAACAAGTTGAAACAATGATCGGTTATTCAATTCACGGAGAATTGCTTTATAATTTGGGACGGAATTTGAATATCTCACAACTTTGGGTTGGAGGCGGACTTTCAATCGGTGGTGGAAGCGCAGAAAATCTTGATATTATGAAAAGTATCTTTGGGGATAAACCGGATGTTTCAATACTTGAGTATAACGCTGTTTTGATAAAGAGGTTTTATTTGCCATATAGATTTTCAGTTGTTGGTAGGGCTGATCTTGTTGGTGAAATAGTTAATTTCTCAAAAAATGATGCTGAACTTAATCATTCAGGGCTCGGATTTTCACTTGGGCTTGGGATTGAATATATTGCGACACCAGATATAAATGTTGGATTAGGACTTGGTTACAGATTTTTCTCAGAAAGTGAAGAGTGGGAAGGAGGAGGCGGAAGTGGAACTATACCCGGATTTGCAGGGAATCATTCAGGTATGATTTTTTCAGTTTATCTGAATTATTCTTTGCCCAAGCTTGGCTTTGATCCGATAGCAGCGATAAGAGGTGCCATTGGATGGTGATGTGCTTTGGAGCACAATTTTAAAATCCCTTGTTCTTTAATTTTAAAGCGAAAAACAAAAAGAGTTTGCGATGCTTAAAAGAAAAATTTTATGCCTTGTTTTCATCGTTTTGTTTTCTACTGTTTCAAACTCCCAAAAGAATCTGCCCATCTCGCGTGAGGCGACATTTCTTGAAAGTTATTCCCCAACCGAAGTTACAATCAGAGCTTCTGGCATTGGGAAGAACAACGCTCAAGCTGAGCTTGACGGTAGAAGATCGGCTGTTTATTTCGTTTTAATTGGGTCAACTGACCCGATACTTCAGACAAATGAAGAGCGTATGGCATTTGAGAAAATTCAAGACGAGATATTGGATGAAAATAATATCAAGCGGTATATATCTTTTGAAACGACGGAATATGAGCAAAGGGTCAAGCTTTCAGATGGGAGAGTGAAGATAACGAAAGTTTATCGTGTGAACAAGAAACTTTTAACGGACGATCTCATAGCGAGAAATGTCATAAAGCCAAAGGAGGAGATAACAGAAGCGATCGGTTTGCCGTTCATTATGGTTGTCCCAGAGGCACCGAAAGGTGTAAGTCCGGTAGACCTTTTAAGAAGTGATAGGTTGTTGAAAAAAGGAGCTGAAGTTATTGAGTCATATCTTACAGCTCGCAAATATGATGTTCAAGTCCCAGAACAAATGGAGACATTAAGTGAGCTTGCCCAGGCGCAGGCAGGTTTAAAAGGGGTTGAAGAGGATTATGCTTACCAACTTGCTCTTGCCATTGGAAGCGATATCTACATAACCTACAATGTGAAAGTTGAAAAAAGATATATTGGAAGTACGGAGTATAGGAAAGCTGTTGTAGCTGCACGGGCGTATGAAACTACAACTGCAAGATTGCTTGGGACAGAGACGGGCTATAGCGGTGAGTACGCAGTGCCAGAAGAAGCGGTCGTTGAAGAAGCGATGAACGATGCGATTGATAAAGTGTTAAGCAGGATAATGGCTTATTGGAAGGAGGACCTAACACGCGGGCTCCAGTTTAAACTTATCTTTAGAATAACCGGAAACTTTGATGAAGATGCACACGATGAGATACTTTTGGCAACAGAGCAAGTCCTAAAAAAGGTTTGCAACAGAACTAAACAAAATGTCGTAACAGATCAAACACTGGATTATATCGTTTGGGTTAACCCGCAAAAGTATAATTCACCGCTTGCACTTTTCAGAGATATAAGAAGCGGGATTGAATCGCAGGTGCCTGTGAAGGTTCGCAGAATCAGCGCTAACAGGAAAATGTTAATACTTGAAATAACCGGTTAAAATAAACTTGGATTTCAAATGAAGCGATTTCTAATTTTAGTTTTGCTTTTTTCCTTTAATTTATCCGCCCAGCCGTCTTGGTATAAGACGCAGACGCATCCGAAATATCCAAAGGAGTTTTACATACTTGGAATTGGTGCAAGCGTCGGCGAAGATGCAAGGGAAGCAGCAAAGCAAAATGCGGTCGCAGATGTAGCATCGCAGATTAGGGTTCAAGTTCAATCCGAAATCACAAGTTTAGAAAAAGAAAGAATAATCAACAAGGAATCGGATTACTATTCTGAGTTTCAGCAGAAGTCAAAGACGATCATTGACGAGGTTTTAACAGGATGTGAGATCGTTGAGATGGAATTTGATAAGAAAAGTAAAACCTGGTATGCGCTTGCCGTCCTTGATAAGCAAAGATATTTGTCCTCACTTGAAGATGAGCTTGACAACGCCTGGGCTCAGATAAAAAAACTCTACGATGATGCTCAATCATTCATTGGGGCGGGGAAAATTTTACAAGCAGTTCAAAATTTAAAAGACGCTCAGAAAAAGATTTATGAGATTTATTCTAAACAAGTGTTTTACAATGCGATATCACGAATTCCATATAAGCCGGATGTTGAACTTACAACAGCCGGGATTGAGTCCGAGATAAGGGACTTGATCTCAAAGATAAAAATTGAGAAAGTTTCTGGCGATAATCAAGTCGCAAAAGTTGGCGAAGAACTCCCAGAGCCACTTGTCATTAAAGTCATGTACTATGGCAATGTTTCTGTTCCGATTTCAAATGCTAATGTGACATTCGCTTATAAGAGCGGTGAAGTCATTGAGAGAAAGTTGACAGACGATCAAGGAATGGCAAGTATTCGTGCATTAGCAATGGGTAAAGGTGTAAGGAACGCAATTGTTGTGAGTTTTTCAATCCCCGGTCTTCCAGCAGAATATGCAAGGGTTTTATCAAATGTTCGGACGGAGTTCTCCTATTCAACGACTTCTGAAGCGGTCGCAACAGTTTCAGTTTCAATCAAAGGAGCGAAGGAGGATAAATTGATAAACGATATGATGAAAAAGTTAATTCAAGCGATAGAGAAAAACGGATTTAAAATTGAAGATGAATCAAGATTTGTAGTAGGTGGAGATGTTAGTTCAAGGGTTGTTTCTACAGTTCAAGGTGTCGGAGGGATGCTTTACACGGTTGAGGCGGAATTAGGTCTTTTCCTCAAGGACATTGAAACAGGTCAAATTCTTGGAAGTATGAGTGTTAAGTCAAGGGCTGTGGGCAAGAGCGAGCGCGAGGCGTATGAAAAAGCATTGAAGGGGATGAGATTCTCAAATAAAGAGCTCGTTGAGTTGCTTTCAAATGCTAAAACTGAAGAATAACAAAAACTCAAAGGAGGGAAAAACAATGAGATATCTCGCATCTTTAATTCTGGCTTTAGCAGTTGCGATATTAATTGCTGGTTGCGGTGGTGGACCCAAGGAAAGGATAGCGGTTCCTGAGTCACCTGCACCGGCTTGGGTTAACACTCCACCGACAGCTGTTGACGCAATTTATGCCGTCGGAGCAGCAAATGTCGGAGCGAATCCAGTCCTTGCGAGAAATAAAGCAGCCGATGCAGCAAGGCAGGAGCTTGGAAGGATAATCCAAACGAAGGTGAAGAGCTTGCTTGATAATTTTATGCAGGAACATCAGGAATTCATAAATAATCAAGGAACGATAACTTCGGAAGAATTCACAAGAAGCGTCAGCAGATCGGTAAGCCAAGCTACACTTGCGGGCTCGCAGATAGTTGAGTTTTATTATGATAAGGACAACAAAATTTATTATGCGCTTGCTGTTTTAAGGAAGAATGATATCGTCAATGAGATAATGAGATCAATGAATGAGGCACAGCGTCAGAAAAAGACAGCTTTTGTTGAGCAAAAAGCGGAAGAGGCGCTGAAGATACTTGATAAAGAGCTTGAGAAGTGGGACTTAAGCAAGTAAATTTCATCCCTCCCCCTTGCGGGAGGGTTTTTAGTTTGCTTTTGACTTTTTGAGTTTATGATTATAAATTTGAGAAAAAGTTGAATACTTGAGGTATGTCTGAGCTCTATAGAATTGTTCTTATAATTCTCGGTTTTGTTTTCGTTGGGCTTGGGGTTCTGGGTGCTTTTTTACCGCTTTTGCCAACGACCCCCTTCCTGCTTTTAGCTGCTGCTTGTTTTGCAAGAAGTTCAAAGAAATTTTATAACTGGCTTTTAAATCATAAGGTCTTTGGAAGTTATATTAGGAATTATCGTGAGAGAAGGGCTATAACTTTGCGTGGTAAAATCATCTCGCTTGTCGTTATGTGGCTCGTGATGGGATATACTGCTTTGTTCGCTGTTTCAAATATCATCGTAAGTTTAATTTTGCTGTTGATAGGAGCTGGCGTCACAAGGCATATTCTTTCACTTAAAACAATAAAGTAGTTTTTGAAATTTTATGAAGTTAAAAGTTTTATCAGTTTTGACTTTTTTGTTTGTTTCTTCATATTCACAGGTTCAACCATCCTGGTTGTCGGTTTTACCTCAGTCAAGGGATTACATTTACGCTGTTGGGGTTTCGTCTCCTTATTTTTATCCTGAGACGACAAAGGCGAAAGCGATTGAGGACGCAATTTTTGAAATCGCGAGGACGATAGAAGTTGGTGTGAGCGTTAAACAGATAAATTGGTTTGAAGATACTGGAAGTTTGTTCTCGGGCATCTCTCATTTTAAAGAGGAATATGAAGAGGAGATTGACACTTTGCTTATGAGTTTGATAAAGGAAAATTTTGAACTTGTATCGCAGTGGCAGGAGCCGAAGTCAAAGATACTTTATGTGCTTGTGCGTGTCCCTGTTAAAGTGATTTCATCGGATACAAGTTATTCAATACCTGAGGAGTTAACTTATGACCCGGCACTTGCTGAAGTCTCATCCGTCGGGGGGAAACCACCATCTTGGATTTACAAAGTTCCTGTCTCTGATGTTGCAATTTATGCCGTTGGTGGAGCTGATAGGCATTTTGACCCGGCCGAGACGCGCAAAAAGGCGATTCAAAATGCAAGGGCTGAACTTTCAAGAATTGTGAGTTTGAGGATTCAAAATTTACTTGACAATTGGTCGTATGGAAACAAAGTTTTTGAACTTGGATATTCAATGCGAGTTTCAAGGACGGTTTCACAAGCTAAACTTCGCGGTTCGCAAATAGTTGGGTTTTGGATTGACCCGAAGACAGGAGCAAATTATGCGCTTGCAAGGATGTATAGAAAAGGTTTGATCGCTCAAGTAAGACAGATGACGGCAAATGTCATAAAGCAAAATCCTCCTGAAAACAAGCAAGGCAAACCTATTGAGGAACTTTTAAACGAGGCGTTACAGCAACTTGACCGTGAACTTGAAAAGTTAAACAAAAAATAACGGGGGATAGTAAAATGAGATTAAAAAAATTTTTCTTCGTGATGTTTTTTATCTCATCATTTCTTTTTTCCCAGGGAAAAGTAAGTGTTGCTGTTTTAAAATTTGACGCAAAGGGTTTTGACCCAACTCAGATTGATGTGCTTGTTTCAAGATTTAGGGTTGCATTAAATGCGACTGGAAAGTTTAATGTCCTTGAAAGGGAAAAAATTAAAGAGATACTTGCTGAGCAAAATTTGCAACAAAGCGAAATCGCTGAGGGTTCTGGGGATAATGTTCAAATTGGAAAAATTCTCGGCGTTAAGGAGATAATAACTGGAGATATTGGCAAGGTTGAGGATGTTTATACGGTCAATGTGAGAAGAATAAAAGTTGAGACATCGGAGATAGTTCAGACAGCAAGTGCGGATTATGAGGGTAAGGTCTCCGGGCTTTTGAAAGTTATGGAGCAGCTTGCTTTTAAACTTGCTGAAAAATCGGATGAAAAGTATGTCGCCTTGAAGGTTGAACAGCCAGAGGCGAAGGAAGAAAAAGTTAAAGAAAATGAAAAAGTAGAAATGGAAGAAGAGGAGGAGGAAGATATATTTGGGGATTTGTACAAGGAATTCAACATCTCAAAAGACCCGTTCAAAGATAACGAGCCACCAAAGATTGAGCTTTATTATCCGGTCGTGAAGGATAACGGTTATTTGAGGGTTGGGAGTAGGGATTTTGAAATTTCTGGTATAGTGACAGATGAAAGCGGTATTACATCGGTTAAGGTAAACGGCGAGAGGGTGCAATTGAAAGTTGCGCTTGCTGGTTTGAGTTTTTATAAGAAGGTTCGCCTTTCAAAGGGAAGAAATCGGATTGAGATTGTAGCAAGGGACCTTTACAATAACATTGGGAAATTAACATTCACTGTGGAGGTGAAATGAGCGTGAAGGTTTTAAAAGTTTTCACTCTTTTAATTTTGTTTTCTCTTGAAATTTTCTCTGGCGAAAAACCGGCATGGATAACGACGAAGAGACATCCAAAATATCCTGAACGGCTTTACATACTTGGCGTTGGTGCAGCGAAAAAGACGAAAAATAAAATTGAGGATATTCAAAAAGCAAATGCCGATGCTTTCGCTGATATAGCTAAACAAATTCGTGCAACGGTTGTATCAAAATCGGTCGTTGAACAACTGGAGGTTATAACTGGAAAAAAAGCTGAATCAATTGAAAGAGCTTCAGCGAATTTGCAGGTGACGAGCGAAATTACGATAACTGGTTTGAGAATCGTTGAGGTTTATTTTGATGACGATGATGATATTTATTATTCGCTTGCTGTGCTTGAAAGGGAGGGTGCAGGTGCTGAATTGAGAGATAAGCTTAAACGGTATCTCAACATTTATCAAAAAAATTTTGATCTCGGGAAGAAAAATATCACTGAAGGAAATTTTTATCAGGCGCTTTTGAATTTTTCTGAAGCATTGAAAAATGTTCCACTTTATAACGACCTTCTCCCTTTTTACAGATTTATAACCCGCCCGCTTGAGGAGATCAGCAATGAGTGGCGCCTTGGTGATGCGATTCTTACCTCTGATGTTAAAGCGCTTGTTCAAGATGTTTTTTCAAAAATTAAAGTTGAAAAAGTTTCTGGTGAAGAACAAGATATCGCTTTCAATCAACCGTTGGAACCTTTGGTTTTAAAGGTTACATATGGTGATAGCGCCGTTGTGGTTTCTGGTTTGAAGTTTAAATTTTATTTTAAGAATGGAAGGGGGAAAATAACAGAGACAGCGGTATCGGATAAATCGGGCGTTGTAAAGTGTGAGATTTATTCGCTTGAGCCGTATCAGGAGAACTTTTATACAATAGCTGCGAGAGTGGATTTGTCTGAGTTCAAAATTAAATCGGAGTTTGGATATAGCGAGTATGACGATTGGAATGAGCTCTTGGAGAGGAATGAGGTTGAGTTAACTTTCACATTGAGGAAGAAGACATTGACGCTTGATGATAAGTTAAGAGAAGCGGTGTTAAGTTTGAGTTCAAAAGTTCCAGACAAGACAGCGCGCGTAATGGTCGCAAGGATTTATTACAGGGATAAACTGCCCGGACCTATATCGCCGTATATAAAGCAAAAACTTGAAATGGCTATAGAGTCAAATACGAGTTTTGCTCTTGTAAGTGAAGAAGAAGTCAAAGATGCGATCACTAAAGTTTATCAAGTGGGCTATTCAATCACCGGAGTTGGAACACCTGAGTCATTTGCAAATTTAAGCGGTGCAAAAGTTGTCATCGTTGGTTCTTACTGGGACAGCGCCGATGAAGTTGAATTTAATTTAAAAGCGATTGATGCTGGTTCAAGAATTGTGCTTGCAACTTCAAATGTAAAGATACCGAAAAATTTGCTCCCCAATATACCGCTTGCGCCCGAAAACTACAACTCAAAAATTGACGACGAGATATTGCAAACGGAATCCAAGGGCGAGGAACTTCAAGTAGAAGTTTGGGTTGATAGACCCGACGGTGTTTATTACGAAGGGGACGAGATAAAAATTTTTGTCAGAGCTAACCGAGATTGTTATATAAATCTTGTTTATTACGACGCTGAAGGAAATGCAATTCTGGTCTTTCCGCATAAAGGCAACTGGGAACACAAAATTGAAGGGAATAAAATTTACAAAGTTCCTGGTGATTTTGTCATAAAACCACCTTTTGGGCGCGAGATATTGAAAGTTTTCGCAAGTGATAAACCACTCCCAATTCCGAAGGGTAAAACTGTTGCAGGTTTAATTGTCCTTGATTCAATTTTTGATTACATGTCAAATACAAGAAGCATTGGATTGAAGTCAGGAAGATACGCTGAAAATAGCATCGCCTTAACAACTTTACCAAAAAATAAAAAAAATAAAAAGAGGTGAAAGCTATGAAGCGATTAATTTTTCTATCGGTTATACTTCTAATTTTTGTTGGACAATTAACTTCGCAGGATTTTGGATACAGGAAGAGCTGGGCTTTGATAATTGGAATTAACGAATATCAAAGTTTGCCGAGGTTGACTGGGGCTGTGAAGAGCGCCAAGATGGTCAGGGAAAAATTGGTTCGGGAGTTCGGTTTTGACCCAGAAAATGTGATTGAGTTATACGATGACCAGGCAACGCGCGAGAACATCTTGAAGGCGTTTGATCGTCTTATGGATCCAAGGCGCATCTCAAAAGATGATCGTGTCTTTATTTTCTTTGCGGGTCATGGTGTGACGAGAACTATTGGGGGCAAAGAAAAGGGCTATATTATGCCGGTTGATGGCGTGATGGAAAAATTTGCAAGCACTGCTATATCAACCGACCAGTTGCACGAGTTTCAAGAGGCTATACCCGCGAAGCATCTTTTTTATGTTATGGATGCCTGCTATAGTGGGACGATTTTCACGCGTGGGATAGGTTTGAGAAGCGAGTTATTTACTTCAAAGGCGGAAGCAATTTCAAAGTTTACATCGCGGAAAACAAGGGTTGCAATAACCGCCGGGAGCAAAGATGAGCAGGTAGTTGACCTTTCGGATCAGGGCATAAGCGTCTTTACTTTTTATTTTTTGAGAGGTCTTGATGGTGATGCTGATGTGGATAGAGATGAAATTATAACGAGTTCCGAGTTGGCTGATTATGTTGCTAAAAATGTAAGATTTAGAGCTCCTCAAAATCCACAGTATGGGCGACTTCCTGGGGATGAAGATGGTGAATTTATATTTATGCGTGTGATCGGACAGGTGCAAGAGCCAAAACCAACGCCACCAACCCCGATTGTCGTTGAGGAACCGAAACAACGTCCAAAGCCAGTCCAAAGAAAACCCGCTGAAGAGACAAAGAAAGTGGATTTGATGATTCAACAACCAAAAAATGCCTGGATTTACGCTTTTGTCGGCGGTGGTGCAAACATACACGATATAAAAGAAGAAGATGTTAATTTTACTAAAAAAGAAGGAGTAGGTGGTTTTGTTGGTCTTGGGTTTGAATATATAGCTGGGAAGAATTTTTCAGTCGGGATTAATGTCGGTATTGATGATAAGGCGGGTAATTTCAAAATCGTCTCAGTATATTATGATATCACTCTTGACGTTAAACTTACCTATTTTGTTTTAAATCCATTTGTAAAGTATCACTTCGGTGGTCTATATTTGGAGGCGGGTCCATCTTTCGGGATTGTGCAAAATAGAGAGGTAAAGACTATAGAATATTCAGTAAAGATTGAAGATGCCAAGAATCGTTTTAGTTTGCCGATTGGTTTGGGTTATGAAATAAAATTTAGCAATTTTAAATTTTTTGTTGGGGGAAGGTACGATATAGGTTTATCAAAGGTTGCGGAAGATATTGATTGGAAGGTATCATCGTTTCAGCTTTTACTTGGTTTAAGATATGGATTCTAAATTTTAAAGGCGGGCTTAAAAGCCCGCCTTTATTATTTTGTCAGAATCATCTTCTTGACATCAACAAATTCTTCAGAATACATTCTGTAGATATAAACGCCCGAGCTAACTTTATTTCCATTTTCATCTGTACCATCCCAGGTCACGAAATGTTCACCTGCTGGCATTACCCTGTCAATTAAAACCTTGACCATTCTCCCGGACAGATCAAAGATAGCTACTTGAACCCTTGTCTCAAATGGGAGAGTGAATTTTATTGTAGTCGCTGGGTTAAAGGGATTTGGATAGTTCGGGAAAAGTTTAAAGTCGGATGGATAGACATCGCTTGAAATCAATTTATAATTCGGCGTTACGATAACACCATTGGAGCTTGTCGCCTCAATTTTTGTGACTTCAATGTCATCGGTGCTGTTAAATCTCCCAGTGATAAAGAAAATTTCACCTTCACCAGGTTCAAGCTCGTTGAACGATGTTGAAGTCAATTTAACTTTCAGCACCTTATCTTTAACTTCATAATTTAAGTTCATAAACCCAGCTATCCTCGGCATTGGCGATACAAAATCAACACTGGAATTTCCCTTGACTTTAAGCTCAAAGTTTAGATTTGTAACCCTTTCATTATTTTTAAACGACACGACAATTGATGAATAACTTATCTTTAACTTCACTTCAAAAGAACTTGCTCCTTTTAAAACGAACATTATACCCTCACCAATTGCGTTGAGCTTTCTAACACTTGGATCAATCACAAGGAGATTCTCAATTCCAACCCTAACTGTGTCGCTCGTTGTATGATTTAAAGTTTTAAAGATAATTTTTGCTAAACTATGTTTTCCAGGTTTAAGCTCAGAACCACGGTTTACGAGCATGACGATGTTTGTCCTAAGGCTATCGGGGGAGTAATATTTAAAAATAGAGTTTGAGATTTCCGTAATGATCGTGTCAACAGCGATAGATGGCTTATCCAATGTTAAGGTCATTTGAACGCCTAAAACCGTATCCACATTTGAGAGGATGAGGTACGCTTCTGTTTTCTGTCCCGTTATTTCAGTTTTACCCTCTATGTAAAGTTTATTTTGCGCTAAGATGACCGAGCTCAAAAGCATTAGAACAGACGATATTTTTAAGATTCTTTTCAACATTTCCAATCAGCATTTTTAGTTTTAAACTCCACTTATTTACCTCAATTGTTGTGCCAGTTTATGTGAAAAGTCCAATTTAATAAACAAAATTGAAAATCAATGATTTTTATTTCAGGTGCAATGCTTTATCTCTATTTAACTCAAAATTTATGTAATTTTTACAAGAAATTATTTGTAATTATGAAACAGTGAAATAGGGGCAATTTATTGGGTGGTCGGGAAAAATTTTGAAAAGTGCTTTTCGTGGTTTAATTTTTAATAAAAAAGGTCTGTTTTTATGGTTGAAGAAAAGAAAGAAGAATTGCTCTTAGGCAAGGTTATAAGCGCTCATGGAACGGGTTTCTATGTTCAGATTGGTGAGGACGTTTTGTTTTGTAAGTTAAGGGGGAAGATGCGACTTAAAGATAAAGTAAGCACAAGTCCTGTCGTCGCGGGTGACAATGTTAAAGTGCGAGTTCTTGAAGATGGAACTGGTGTAATAGAAGAGGTTTTAGAAAGATATAACAAACTTTATCGCAGAGCTGTTGGAAGGAGAGAGCTTGAACATGTCATCGTTGCAAACATTGATCAAGCGATAGTTGTAACTTCATTTAATATGCCCCATGTTCCGTGGGGATTTGTGGACAGGTTGCTTGTTGCAAGCGAGAGAAACAATATCAAACCAATAATATGCATAAATAAAATTGATTTGATTGAAGATTGGAGAGAGGTCAATGATTTCATCAAGGTTTATGGGAAGAAGGTCGGTTATGAGATTATAAAGACGAGTGCTGAAACCGGTGAGGGTATTGAGGATTTGAAGGAAATTTTGAAGGGCAAAACAAGCGTTTTTGTCGGTCAGTCAGGGGTTGGAAAATCAGCCTTGATTAACGCCATTGAACCAGGACTTGATGTTGTAACTGGCGAGGTAAGTGAGAAAACAGGAAAAGGTCGTCATACAACAACTCACACCGAACTTCACTGGTTATCCTTTGGTGGGTTTATTGCCGATACCCCAGGGATAAAGGAATTTGGACTTGCTGGAATTGAAAAAGAGGAACTCGGTTTTTATTTCCCTGAGTTCAGAAAGTATATTGATAACTGCAAGTTTTCAAATTGCACTCACACACATGAACCAGATTGTGCAGTTAAGGACGCTCTTTACTCAGGAAAAATTGACAAGCGAAGATATATGAGTTATGTCAACATACTCAACTCATTGGGTCAGGATTGAAAGGTTGCAATAATTTGTTTTTTTAGGTAATTTTGTGAAGAAAGAAAAATTTGATTTTTTATTTTAATGAAAAAAGCAAAAGGTGGAAATTTCTTCGTAAAGCACAAATTTGCGCTGTCAATTTCAATTTTTGCATTTGGTTTGATTTTGATCTTAAGCATCGTCTCCTATTCCCCCAGGGATGAGGCAAATCTTCTATCCTTGTCAGAAATCGGTAAAATTTTCACCGGTGATGAACTTGTTCGCATAAAGCTTGAACGAACTAAAAATTGGCTTGGTTTCTTCGGAGCAAAACTTTCCTTCCTGTTTTTAAATTATCTTTTCGGTTACAGTTCTATTTTCATTGGGTTGATTCTTGTAATCTTAGGTGTGGCTTTATTTTTGGATAAATTATCAAAAAGCATTTTGAAATTTTCGTTTTATCTGTTGGTGTTTTCCTTCTTGCTTTCAATCTTTCTTGGAAATTTAAAGCTGATCTTCGGGACGGATGAATTTAGAGTTGAGGTCTGTGGCGGTGTTGGAATATATTTAGCTGATATTTTGACTAAACTTTTTGGTGAAATTGGTAGCATGATTTTGCTTCTTTTTGTGTTCTTTATCTTCATTGGCTTTGTAGTTGAAGTAAATTTTTATGACTTTGCTGCAAAAGCATCTGATTCCCTATTAGGTCTTTGGTCAAAGTTAAAGCAACCGCAGAAAGTTAAACAAGCTAATATCAAAGCTGTAAAGCAAGTTGAGCTGAAAAACGCAAAGGGCACTGAAATTGTTATAACGACGCCAGAGAAAAAGGATTTTGAAAAAGTTGAACCTCAGAGGTCAAAGCCTTCCAAAATTCAACCTGGTGCTGTTAAGGATGTTTCAGTAAGGAAAATCGACTTTAAACTTCCACCCGTTGAGTTACTTGAAGAATCCGATGAGGAGACAGTCGCTGACGAAGAGGAACTTAATCAAAATGCTGAAATTTTGCGAAAGAAACTCGCAAATTTTGATATAGAGGTAGAGAAGATAAGTATAACGCCAGGACCCGTTGTAACCCTCTATGAAATTGTTCCAGCTGCTGATGTCAAGGTGAGGGAGATCGTTTCCCTTGCTGACGATATAGCGCTTGCTCTTGCTGCTCGTGGCATAAGGGTTATAGCCCCTATGCCCGGGAAGGGAACCGTTGGGATAGAGATTCCGAACAAGAAACCCTCAATTGTAAGGATAAGAAGTGTAATTGAATCACCTGAGTTTAAAAATTTTGAAGGCATTCTTCCAATAGCCATGGGCAAGACAATAACAGGTGAAGTTTATTGCGATGACCTTGCTAAGATGCCACATCTTTTAATAGGGGGAGCAACTGGCTCCGGAAAAAGCGTCGGGATAAATACGATAATTGTAAGCTTGCTTTACAAGTTGTATCCATCCGAGGTTAAGTTCGTCATAATTGATCCGAAAAAAGTTGAGCTTGTAAATTACCGTAAGCTTGCAAATCATTATCTTGCCGTTTGTCCCGATGTTGATGAGGATATAATCACGACACCTGAAAACGCCATCGTTGTCTTGAGGAGCTTAGTCCTTGAGATGAATGAAAGATATGAGAAGTTTTCAAAAGCAGGTGTCAGAAATATTCAAGATTACAATGAAAAGGTTAAGCAGGGGAAAATAAAAAGCACTGATGAAATTCAACATTTTGAACTTCCTTATATAGTTGTCATTATAGATGAGCTTGCTGATTTGATGCTTGTTGGTTCAACTGATGTTGAGGAGCCGATAACACGGCTTGCTCAGCTTGCCAGGGGGGTTGGGATTCATCTTGTTGTTGCGACACAAAGACCATCTGTTGATGTCATAACTGGAATTATAAAAGCAAATTTCCCGACGAGGATTGCATATCAAGTTGCTTCAAAGGTTGATTCAAGAACTATACTTGATATGAACGGCGCTGAACAATTGATGGGAAGTGGGGATATGCTTTACTTGCCCGCTGGTGCAACGAAGCCGATAAGGATTCAAAATGCTTTTGTTTCGCCAGAGGAGGTTGAGAAAATAGTTGACTATATCTCAAGCCAACCAGGGTATGATAGACCGTATGAGCTTCCATCCATCGTTGAAAAGCAGAAAGTAGAGATTAACACCGGAGAAGATTTTGACGAATTATTTGAGGAAGCAGCGAGATTAGTCGTTAGGTTTGGGCAAGCATCAACATCTCTACTTCAAAGAAGATTAAGAATTGGTTATGCTAGAGCAGCTAGGATTATGGATCAGCTTGAAAGGGAGGGTATAGTTGGTCCACAGATTGAAGGTAATAAAGCAAGAGAAGTTTTAATTGGAAGTGAGAATGAACTTGATGAGATTTTGAAAAAAAATAGGTAGAGGAGATATGAAGAAATTCATCGGGATTTTTTTGTCATTGATTTTAATTTTTGGTTTTTGTGAAGCCCAATCCGGGAAGGAGATAATTGAAGGTTTAAAAAAGAAGTATGCTTCGGTTGACGATGCTGTTGTTAAGTTTGAGCAGACGGTTAAATACGGTGTATCAAAGTTTGAACAAAATTTTTCTGGGACATTTTATTTCAAAAAAAAGAATAAATATAGAATTGAAACGGAACAGCAAACAATTGTGACTGATGGCGTGACGAGCTGGCTTTATTCAAAGGTCAATGCTCAAGTGATAATTGACAGATATAGGGAAGATAGAAATACCTCTTCACCTGAAAAGTTTTTGCTTTCAATCTCTGATGAATATATACCTGTGATTTTAAAGACGGAGAGAAGCGACAACAAAAAAGTTTATGTTTTAAAACTCACCCCTCGGGATGAAAATTCATCTGTTGAGTCCGCGAAGATATGGGTTGTTGAAGGTGATTTTCAAATTATAAAAGTTGAAATAACTGACATAAGTGGAACTGTCACAACTTATTTAGTTAAAAGTGTGAAGTTAAATTCTGGGGTTGATGATTCTATATTTAAATTTTCAATTCCCGCGGGTGTCAAGGTTGTTGATTTAAGGTAAATAAAATTTGGGATTTGATGAGGGATTTGAAAAATTTTTTAAGGTTAATCATCGGTTTTGGAATTGCGGGGGCGTTTCTTTATGTGTCTTTTAAGGGTTTAAACTGGGGTGATTTTCTAAAGGTTTTTGGAAGCGTCAATTATATTTATATCGTCTTAATGTTGATTCTCATCATTTTGTCAAATTTTTTCAGGGCTTGGCGTTGGAAATATCTTTTAAAACCTGTAAAGCAAAACACATCGCTTGTTCACTTCTTTGAAGCAACGATGATAGGTTATCTCGCTAATAATATTTTCCCACGCTCCGGTGAGGTTTTAAAGGCTTATACGCTCAGCAATGATGAAAAAATTTCAAAAGCATCAACCATAGCAAGTGTTTTACTTGAAAGAATAATAGATATAATATTTTCAATTTTCTTCTTTGGGATAGCGATTTTCCAAAACAGGAAGATATTTGACAAACATTATCCCTGGCTTAGTAATGTTGTTTCTACAGTTAGCATTGCTATTTTTGTTATTTTGTTTTTGATTGTTTGTGTCTTGATATGGAAGGATGGGTTTTTAAGGGTGTTGGGCAAATTTATTGGTTTTTTCAGTCCTTCGTTAGCGGATAAGGTTGTGAAAATTATTGATTCGTTTATCTCCGGGTTTGAAGTTTTAAGATATAAGGGGGCTTATTGGCAAATTTTTGTGTTAAGCTTTTCAATTTATTCTTGTTATATTTTTGCTGCTTACTTTCCACTTTTTGCCTTCAACATAGATAGATCAAAAATTAATCTTTTCACAGCGCTCGTTTTATTTGTCGTTTCAACGCTCGGCTTTATTCTTCCTACACCCGGTGGGATTGGAAGTTATCATTCTTTTATTACTGGTGCTCTTGTTGGGCTTTATGGTGTAAAACACGAAGTCGCCCTCGGGTATGCTGTTTTGACCCATGGCATTGGGTATATTGTAAATGGGCTATTTGGTTTTTATTTTGTCCTGAAAAAGCAAGTTAAAGTAATAAGTTTTATTAAGCGCTCTGTTGAAATGTGACACACCTGCCTTTTTATCAATGTGGCAAATTTGCATTGTTTCCAATTTTGTCCCCTCAATTTTTGTTTAATTTTGGCATAAATTTTGCAGTTAAATTTTATTGCATTTTAAAACAAAAAGTTAGGTGATGAGATGAGGGTAAAATTAACACTTTTATTCATTTTACTTACTCTTTCGTGCTTTTTGTTTTCTCAAACAAATTATGTTGGAACCGACAGGTGTTTGACTTGTCACTCTTTTGTTAAGCCAGTTGCGAAGGATTACAAGCAGACGCTTCATACGAAAATTCATCAATTGCCCAGTTCAGAAACAGTCCGCGGGGATTTTACTCAAACAGTTTCAATGGGCTCATCTTATGGCAATGCCCAGGTTTAGCTTAGAACTGACGGGACAAAATGGTATGCTAAGCTCGTTCCAAGTTCAGGAACTCCAGTTGAATATGAGATTGCCTTGGTGTATGGTTTTGGATGGAAACAGAGATATCTTGTGAAAATTGACAGCAGTTATTATATGCTTCCGATACAGTGGAACATGAAGGGTTATCTTGACAATTCAACGGGGACTTGGGTTCCTTATAATCCTGGAAATTGGTTTAATAGCGATGGGACCTTAAAAGCAACGAACACGAATTCATTTAGAAGCAAATCTTATGATAAGAATTGTGTGGGTTGTCATGTTACAGGACTTAATATAACTAAATATGTGAGCGCTCAAAATGATACATTTTGGATTGCGAAGTGGGCTAACAACAACGACTTTAAAGATATGGTGATAGGATGTGAAAATTGCCATGGACCCGGGGCTGAACATGCTTTAGCAGGGGACAAGACAAAAATAATTAATCCAAAGAATTTATCATATGAAAGACAGCTTGAAGTATGTGGACAGTGCCACTTCCGTGGTTCAAGTTCGGGGGCTACTTATGAATATGCCTGGGATGAAACAAACGATAAGGCGTATATCCCTGGGGATTCACTTGGTCTTTATGTCGTTCATAAACCGGGTCTTTGGCCAGATAATTATACATCCCGTATGCATCATCAGCAATATAATGATATTTTAAAGTCAAAGCATTACACGAATCCATATCACAAGTTGACCTGCTTTGAATGCCATAATCCACATAAAGTTACTGGTAATCCGCATCAGATAGTTGATTCGCTTTATGTTCGGGATCAAAGTGGGACCTATATTTGGATAAAGACGGGGAATGATGATAATACCCTTTGTCTTGCTTGTCATGCTGGCTATGGTCCCTTTGCTGGTTTGACGAGGGCTATGATTAAAGATCCAGTTGCGAATAAGGATACAATCGCTGCGGTTGTTTCAAGGCATACACATCATAGTTATGATCCTCAAAATCAGAATAACACCGGTGGTTCTAGCAGATGCTCAAAGTGCCATATGGCGAAGACAGCTATAACAGCTAGGGCGTATGATATTCACAGCCATACTTTTGAAGTTATCTCCCCGAAGAAAACGCTTGATTATAAGAATGTCACAACTCCGACCAAGGGGATGATCAACTCTTGTGCTATAAGTTGTCATAGGAATCCAACAGGGAATATACCGACTTTTGGTATACCGACGGATGCAAATCTTACGGATTGGACCGAGGCAACAGATATTCAACTGGCGGATACCCTTTGGAGGTATTTCAGGAGTTGGTGGCCAACGAAGGTTGAACAGATTGCAGGCATCGTAAGCAAATTTGAGTTAAGCCAGAACTATCCGAATCCATTTAACCCAAGCACGACGATTGAGTTTTCAATAGCGAAGAGGAGCAATGTTAAGCTTGTGATTTATGATATAACGGGTAGAGTTGTAAGGACCTTGATTGATGGTCAGGAGTATGAGCCTGGTCTTTACAAGGTTCAGTGGAATGGGAAGAATGACTATGGTGAGTATGTTGCGAGTGGTGTTTACATTTACAGGTTGCAAGCTGGTAGTTTCACGGCGACGAGGAAGATGGTCCTTGCAAGATAAGTTTTAGTCAGAAAGAGCAAAGGGCAGGTCATTTGACCTGCCCTTTTTTGTTTGCGGAGCCGACGGGGCTCGAACCCGCAACCTCCAGCGTGACAGGCTGGCGTGCTAACCGATTGCACCACGGCTCCAAAAGCCAAAATAAATATAGTGAATCAGAGGAAAAAATGCAAGTTGAAAGGGTCAACGCAAAATTTCAATTTCAAAAGTCGCAAACCCGTGTAAAAAATCTTTTTGACTTGACAAAGGGGAAATTTTTCATTATATTCATATAGAAGTTTATCTATATTTCTAAACGAAAAACTATGGCGAAAACTAAAATCTCAAAACTTGCAAAAGCGCTTGCGGATGAAACAAGATGTAAAATCTTTGAACTGATAGCAAAATCAAAAGAAATAAGTTGCAAAGAGATAACCGAAAGAATCGGTTTAAGGCAACCGACAATTTCACATCATCTTAAAATTTTAACGGAAAGCGGTCTCGTTAATGTTAGAAGGGAGGGACAATTTCATTACTTCAGCATCAACAAAAAAACCCTTGCTGAATTCTCAAATTATCTCGCACAATTTCAAAAAGCAATTTAAAATTAAAATGATTAAAATAAAAAAATATCGCTCTGTAAAAGGAATTTTCCCGGGAATGGAAGTCAGAGATGGTGCCGGCGTTCGGTTGAGAAGATACATTGGTACGCCGTATCTAAATTATCTTGATCCATTTCCTCTACTTGATGAGTTCAAAAGTGATAACCCGAACGACTACATAGCAGGCTTCCCTCCACACCCACACCGTGGATTTCAAACATTGACTTATATGATAAATGGAGAGTTTGAACATTGGGACAGTACCGGAAGTAAAGGCACTTTAATTTCAGGAGGACTACAATGGATGAACGCCGGAAGCGGTGTGATTCATAGCGAGATGCCAAAGATGAAAAATGGCTTGCTTTGGGGATTTCAACTATGGTTAAATTCGCCAGCAAAAGAAAAAATGAGCGATCCTTTTTACCACAATTTCAAAGCAGTTGAGCTCAGTGAGAACGACATTAAGATAAATCTCTTAGCTGGTGAATTTATGAGTTTGAAACAGGTCAACCTCGCATATTACAAATTTTTATATATTGATGTGAGATTAATTGCGGGAAAAGATTTTGAGTTTGAGCTACCTGATAAAACAACTTGCTTTTGTGTTGTTTCGGAAGGTTTAATTGAATTTCCAGGAAATGTCAAGGTAAAAGAAGGAAACCTCGCTGTTTTATCCGATGATGGAAACGCTATTAAGTTTAACGCTCTAAAAGATTCAGTTATCTTGATCGGTTGCGCACCAGCTTTAAATGAGCCAATAGCAAGGTGGGGTCCATTTGTCATGAACACAAAGGAAGAGATTTACCAGGCGATAGAGGACTATCAAATGGGGCGTCTTGTTAAGAAAAAAGCAGCTGATATTTAACAAAACCAAAACAAAAATAAGTTAGAACCATGTTGACGAAACTTTCAAACAAAGTCGTTAGCGACATATCTCTTTTCGTGATTCGCTTGATACTTGGCGTGATATTCATCGCCCATGGATATCCGAAGTTGTTCGTTTGGGGGATACACGGCGTGACCCAATTTTTTAGCCAGCTTGGAATTCCATTCCCCGGATTTTTTGCTGTGATAGTTTCGCTCGTTGAATTTTTTGGCGGGATCGCCTTAATACTTGGAATCTTATCACGCTGGGTTGGACTCTTGATAGCAATTAATATGATAGGTGCGACATTATTTGCCAAACTAAAAGTCGGGCTTATAGCTCCATTTGATAAGCCTGGCGTCGGATTTGAACTTGACCTTGCGTTGTTTGGTTGTGCCCTGGCAATCTTGGTATTCGGACCTGGCGCGATTTCAGTTGAACTTGGTTTACTTAAAAAAGAACTATCTTAAAAACAAAAATAAACGAGGTGAAAAAATGGAAGCAATTTGGATAATTGGTAGAATTCTATTTTCGGTTCTCTTTGTAATGTCTGGATTTGGTCATTTTAGAAATCGCAAAGACATGGTCGCTTATGCACAAATGATGAAAGCTCCAGCACCGGAGATTTTAGTCCCTTTGACTGGATTAATGATCATTCTTGGGGGTTTGAGCGTTTTATTTGATTTCTATACAACTATTGGAGCGATTTTACTTGTAGTTTTCCTGATTCCGACCGCATTTATAATGCATAAGTTTTGGGGAGTTCAAGACCCTGGGCTTTCGGCAAATCAAATGGCACATTTCTTCAAAAATCTCGCCCTTGCAGGTGCTTCTCTTATCATTATCTATCTTGATTATGTTAAGAGCGCCCAATAAAAAAATAGCCCCGACCCTAATTTGGGGTCGGGGTTCAAGTTTAAACAAGCTCAAAGATTCCCGCTGCGCCCATCCCACCGCCAATGCACATCGTGACCATACCATATTTAACATTTCTTCTCTTCATCTCATTTAAAAGCGTCACCGTAAGTTTAGATCCCGTGCAACCAAGGGGATGTCCTAAAGCGATTGCACCACCATTAACATTAATTATTTCCTCATTTAACCCAGCAAGTTTTATAACCGCAAGCGTCTGAGCAGCAAAAGCCTCGTTAAGCTCAATCAAACCGATATCTTCAAGTTTAAGTCCTGCTAATTTTAACGCTTTCGGTATTGCTTCAACAGGTCCAATGCCCATAATTTCTGGTGGGACACCCGCAACAGCAAATGACACAAACCTTGCGATCGGCTTCAAGCCCAACTCCTTGACTTTATCTTCAGACATAACAACTACAGCTGCTGCTCCATCGCTCATCTGCGATGAATTTCCAGCGGTGACAGTTCCGCCCTCTTTAAATGCGGGTTTGAGTTGCGCAAGTTTCTCAAGCGATGTATCAGCTCTTGGTCCTTCATCAGTGTCAAAAATTTTTTCCTCAGTGACCTTCTCTCCTTTGCCGTTTATATATTTATTCACGACCTTAAGTGGAACGATTTCATCTTTAAATTTTCCATCTTGAATCGCTTTCAATGCTTTTTGATGACTTCTAAAAGCAAACTCATCCTGCATCTGGCGTGTTATCTGATACTTCTTTGCAACTCTTTCAGCTGTTAAGCCCATGCTGATATAAACTTCGGGATAATTTTCAGCAAGATATGGATTTGCGGAAAATTTATTTCCGGTCATCGGGACTAAACTCATTGATTCAACGCCACCGGCTATAATGATATCTGCATGACCAAGCATAATTCTTTCGGCAGCGAAAGCAATTGATTGCAAACCTGAGGAACAAAACCTATTAATCGTTATCGCTGGAACGCTAACGGGTAGACCAGCCCTCAAACTTGCTATCCTTGCGATATTTAATCCTTGTTCCCCTTCTGGAAAAGCACAACCGATTATGACATCATCAATTTCTTCAGGGTTTAAATTTGGAGTTCGCCTCACAAGTTCCGAAATAACAGTTGCAAGCATTTCATCCGGACGAAAATCTTTTAATGTGCCCTTTTTTGCTTTTCCAACAGCAGTTCTAAGTGCAGTTACTATATATGCCGATCTCATTTTAACCTCCAAATTTTTTGGTTTAATTTCTTAATGGCTTACCATATTTTAAGATATATTGCATTCTTTCCTGCGTTTTCTTTTCGCCACACAAGCTCAAAAACGCTTCACGCTCAAGGTCAAGTATATATTGCTCGCTTACAACCTGTGGGGATGTCAAATCACCGCCTGACATTACATAGGCGAGTTTCCTCCCGATGTGAGCTTCATATTCAGTTATATAGTTTGCTTCCCTCATCAAATAGATAGCTACGAGGAAATTTGCATAAAGTTGTTTCCCAAGCGCAATTATCTCCGGCGGTAGAGGTGGTTTATATCCCTCTTCAACCATTGCAAGAGCAATCTTTTTAGCATCATGGATGAGGAAATCTTTGTTCATTGAGATTGAATCGTATTCTCTTAGGTAGCCAAGTTTTTTAGCTTCAAGTGCGCTCGTTGATACTTTCGCATAAGCAATTGTTTCAAACGCCTCTCTTATGAATGGGGTTAAATCAATATCAACAGATTTTGGCGCTTTTTGAATAGCTCTCAAAAGCATTTCTTTCGTCCCACCGCCTGCGGGAATTACACCAGCTCCTATTTCAACTAAACCGATATAACTTTCAGCATAAGCGCGAACCCTTGGTGCATGCAAGACAATTTCACAACCTCCTCCAAGCGTCATCCCATGTGGGGCAACGACAACCGGTTTAGAAGCGTATTTTATCCGCATGTTCATCTGCTGAAACATCCTAACAGCTCTATCAATTTCATCCCACTCACCCTCTTGTGCAAGCATAAGTATCAACATAAGATTTGCACCAGCTGAAAAGTGTTGTCCTTGATTTCCAATAACAAGCGCCTCATAATTTTTCTCCAACTCCTCTATCGCATAATTTGCCATCACAAGTATATCCTCACCTATTGCATTCGCCTTCGTATGGAATTCAAAACAGATAACACCGTCTCCAATATCAACTAAACTTGCACCGGCATTTTGTTTAATAACCTTTCGCTTGTCTTCCTTCAAAAGCGCAAGGTTTATAAATTCTGGTCTCGTCCTTAACTTTGAATAATCTTTTTTAGCGACATCGTAAAAGAAAATTTCGCCATCGCTTTTTTGATAAAATGATTTCTTACCCGAATTGACCATATCCTTCACCCAATCAGCAACTTTAAACCCCTCTGACTCAATTTTCTCAATTGACCTTTCAACGCCTATTAAATCCCAAAGCTCAAAAGGACCAACCTCCCAATTGAAACCCCATTTCATAGCATTGTCTATATCAACGATCGTATCGCTTATCTCAGGAATTCTATTTGAAGCATAAGCAAGGACAGCGCTTGTTGTGTTCCAGAAAAATTTCCCCGCTTTATCTTTTGACTCCATCAAAATTTTTATCTTATCCCTTAAATCGTCAACGGTTTTAGCCATTTCAAGCGATCCGATCTTCACCTTTTGCCTTGGTCTGTATTCCATTGTTGAAAAATCAAGTGTGAGAATTTCACTTTCACCATCAGCTTTTTTTACACGCTTATAAAACCCCTGTCCCGATTTTTCACCAAGCCACTTGTTCTCTATCATCTTTTGAACGACATCGGGCACTTTGAAATACTCCCTCATCTCGTCATCTGGAACAGCATTATAAAGATTATTTGCAACATGAACAAGAGTATCAAGCCCAACAATATCAAGCGTCCTAAAAGTTGCGCTTTTCGGTTTCCCCGTCACAGGTCCGGTGAGTTCATCAACTTCCTCAATAGTGAAGTTATTTTGAAGCATATAATGTAAAACATACATCACAGCCAAAACGCCAATCCTGTTTGCGATGAAGTTTGGCGTGTCCTTGCAATAGACTATCCCTTTGCCAAGAACTTTTTCGCCAAATTCAGCTATTGTTTCAATAACCTCCGGAAGAGTTTCATTTGTCGGAATTATCTCAAGAAGTTTCATATACCTTGGCGGATTAAAAAAATGTGTGCCAAGAAAATGTTTCCTAAAGTCATCGCTAAAACCCTCAGCTATCTCACTAATTCGTATCCCAGAAGTGTTTGAACTTACTATAGTCCCGGGTCTTCGCACCATTTCAACCTTCTTGAAAAGCTCACGCTTTATGTCAAGCCGTTCAACAACCGCTTCAATCACCCAATCAACATCCTTAATCCAGTCAAGGTTGTCTTCAAAATTTCCTATCGTGATAAGTTTTTCAAGCTCAGGAATGAAAAAAGCGTTTGGTTTAATTTTTTTCGCTCTTTCAAGCCCTTCTCTTGCAATCCTATTTCTGACCTCGGGACTTTGAAGCGTCAAGCCATTTCTTTTTTCTTCTTCGGTTAATTCTTGTGGGACAATGTCAAGCAAATAAGACGGGATTCCAGCATTTGCAAGGTGCGCTGCTATTTGAGCACCCATGACACCTGCACCAAGAACAGCAACTTTTTTGATAGGTCGCATTTTTAACCCCGATTTGTTTTTTATGTTTCTTTGTAAAATGACTCTATTAAGTCAGCATATCTTTTCTCTACATTCCTTCGCTTTACTTTCAATGTCGGCGTAAGATAATCAGCTTCAATTGTCAAGACATCCGGGACAACAGCGAACTTCTTTATCGTTTCCCATTGCGAGAGATGTTTATTCACATCATCAATTATGCTTTGATATAACTGTTGAACCTTTGGGTGGTTGACAAGCTCTTCGTTGCTGGAAAATTCAATTCCGTTTTCCATTGCGAATTGTTTAAGTGCTTCAAAATTTGGGAAAATCAACGCAGATGCAAACTTTCTCCCCTCCCCTATTACAACGGCTTTATCAACATAAACGCTAGCAGAAAGGAGATTTTCAATAACCTGTGGGGCGACGAACTTCCCACCGCTTGTCTTTATAAGGTCTTTCTTCCTGTCAGTTATGAAAAGGAAACCATCTTTATCAATGTAGCCAATATCACCTGTCTTAAACCAGGTCCCTTCAAAAGCTTCAAGTGTTGCCCTTTCATTTTTGTAATATCCCTTCATGACATTTGGACCATCAACAAGTATTTCCCCTTCAGCTGAAATTTTAACGCACACACCAGGTATTACCGGACCAACCGACCCGATCCTGTTCCTTTCAAGCCGATTGACAGAAATGACCGGAGATGTCTCGGTCAAACCATAACCTTGAAGCACGGGAATTCCAGCAGCAGTGAAAATCCTCGCCAGATCGGGTCTAAGCGCAGCACCACCTGAAACAATGAACCTAAACCTTCCACCAAATCTTGCACGAAGCTTTTTGTAAACAAGAATATCAGCAATTTTATGCTTTATCCTGTAAGAAAGCGGAAACCTTTTCTCCGGGTCATACTGCCTTGCTATACCCATCGCCCAATTAAAAATTTTTCGCTTTAAGGGTGACATGGTTTGAACTTGAGCGAGCATCCTCTCCTCGGCTTTCTCAAGAAATCTCGGAACAGTTGTCATAACGGTTGGTTTGACCTCAATTAAGTTTTCCGCAAGCTTTTCAATTGACTCCGCATACCAAATTTGAATTCCAATGTAAAGGTAAAGGTAAATTATCATCCTCTCAAAAACATGAGAAAGCGGAAGATAACTTAGAGCGACTTCATCCGGGGCATTCCAAGTGAAAAGCGATGCACAAGTTACTGCATTTGAAACAAGATTAGAATGTGTAAGCATAACACCTTTCGGCTCTCCAGTCGTCCCAGAAGTGTAAATTATGGTGGCAACATCGTCTGGCTTTATCCTTGACTTTAACTCATCATAAAGAGATGGATTTTCAGAATTCAACTTGGCTCCAATTGCTTCAAGTTGTTCAAGGGTCATAACACCAGATGCAGGCGCTTCCTTTTCAAATACTATAACCTTATCCGCAAGTCCAACCTTTTCAAGCACAGGCAAAACCCTTTCATAAAGCTGTTTAGTTGAGATGAAAATTAACTTTGATTCTGAATTCGTCAAAATAAATTCAACTTGTGGGAGTGATTGGGTTGTATAGATTGGGACATCAATTGCACCAAGTGACAAAATTCCAAGGTCTGTCATCGTCCATTCAGGTCTACTCTCGGAAAGCAGTGCAACCTTATCCCCATAGCCGATTCCAAGCGAGTGAATCCCAAGGGCGATGTTTCGCACCCTCTTTGCAACTTCTTCCGCAGGGATTGACCTCCAAACCCCATCGCTTGACTTGTAGTTTAAGAGTTTGGGATTGCGGTAGGTTTTTACCCCGAATTCAAAGAGCTCAATTAAGTTTTTAATTTCGTTCATGGCAATCATCCCCGAATAAATTTTACTTTCACCTAATTTTAGAAAAATTACCTTAAAAAGTCAAATTTAACCAAATTTTGCTTTTCAAACTTTGTTTCAATAAATTTAACTCCAAAACAAAATCAATTTGTGTTGTGTCTGTAAGAACAAGATTTGCGCCAAGTCCGACAGGATTTTTGCATGTTGGCGGTTTGAGGACGGCACTTTACAATTACCTTTTCGCAAAAAAGCACAATGGTCAATTTATCCTACGCATTGAAGACACCGACCAAACGAGAATCGTCCCTGGTGCTGTTGAAAATCTCATTGAAACCCTCAAATGGGCTGGAATTGAATTTGATGAGGGTCCTATAAAAGGTGGTCCTTTCGGACCTTACATTCAATCGCAACGACTTGAACTCTACCATAAGCATGCCCTTGAACTCATTGAAAAGGGATATGCTTACTATTGTTTCTGTTCCCCAGAACGGCTTGAAAAAATGCGCCAGGAACAAATCAGATTAAAACAACCTCCGAGATACGATGGGACATGCAGAAGATTAACGCCTGATGAAGTAAAGAAAAAGCTTGACGAGGGCATCCCAAAAACAATTAGAATGAAAATCCCTGAATGGGGCGAGCTGAAATTTAACGATTTAATTCGCGGTGATGTGACGATTAATTTCAAAGTTCTTGACGATCAAATACTTTTAAAGTCGGATGGTTTCCCAACATATCATCTCGCTGTTGTAGTTGACGACCACTATATGAAAATCTCCCATGTGATAAGAGGGGAGGAGTGGCTTCCAAGCACGCCAAAACACATATTACTATATGATTATTTTCAGTGGGAGAAACCTTACTTTGCACACCTGCCTTTGCTTCTCAACCCAGATAGGACAAAACTAAGCAAAAGACAGGGAGATGTAGCGGTTGAGGATTACAGGGCAAAAGGTTATCTCCCTGAAGCAGTTGTCAACTTTATTGCTCTTCTGGGTTGGAACCCCGGAGATGAAAGGGAATTCTTCACGATTGATGAGTTAATAAAGGAGTTCTCACTTGAAAGGGTTAATAAGTCCGGGGCCGTCTTTGATATAAAAAAACTCAACTGGATGAACGCACATTATATAAAGAACTCCGACCTTGACAGGATAACTCAACTTGCAATCCCCTTCCTAAAGGAAAAGGGCTACGATGTTTCAAACTTCCAAAAAGTCAAAATAATCGTTGAAGCTGTTAGAACACATCTTGAATATCTCGCACAAATAGTTGAACATGTTGATATTTTTTACGCTGATGACATTGAGATTGAAAATGGCGAGGCAAAGGAAATTTTGAAACTTGATACGACCAAACTCGTATTTGAAAAATTCATCCAAAAACTCCAAAATCTTGATTCCGAAATTGACAGAGAAAAATTCAAAGTTATAGCGAAAGAGGTACAAAACGAAACAGGTATAAAGGGGAAAAATCTATTTATGCCCATAAGAATTGCGCTCACAGGCAAAACACACGGACCGGAACTTCCGCTTCTTGTTGAATATTTCGGTAAGGAGAAATTAAAACAAAAGTTGGAGAAATTTCTCAAGACATGAACGGACGCTTGAGGTTCATTGATGTTTACAGGGGTCTTGCGATACTTTTAATGCTTCACGGTCACACAGCAGATGCGGTTTTATCCCCTACGGAAAAAATGTCCTTAGCATTTCAAATTTACACTGTCTTTCGTGGCTTCACTGCACCGATGTTCCTGTTCATTTCTGGCTTCGCTTTTTCAATTACGACATTAAAACGCGCCGATGAATATTTTAAATTCAGCAAAAAATTCATCAAACGTTTGAGGAAGTTTTTATTTATAACCTTACTCGGCTACTTTTTGCATTTGCCATACCTTTCTCTGAAAAAAATTCTGAACGAATCAGATTTCCAAACATTAGCTCAATTATTTTCATCAGATGTCTTGCAAGTGATAGGTCTTACGCTTCTTTTCCTTCAAATCACTTTGTTTCTTATCAAGGACGAGGCTAAATTCGCAAACTTAATGTTATACTTGGGCGCCTTAATTTTTGCTACATCTCAAATATTCTTCACGATTGACTTCTCAAAATTTTTACCTCTTCCGATATCCCAGTATTTAAACACCTTCAATGGCTCAAAATTTCCATTTTTCCCATGGTCCGGATTTGTGATGTTTGGTAGTTATCTCGGCTACATATACATAAAAGCAAGTAAAAATGGAACGACTGAAAAATTCTTCAAAGAAATATCCATCGCATCTTTCGCTCTCTTCCCAATTGCAACAGCATTGCAAATAATTTACGAGGCAATATTAAAGCCAGACACAAACTTAATTTATTCAAGCCCGTTTCTTGCGATTTCAAGATTAGCGTTTGTGGTGATTCTGTTTTGTGCGATATGGGAGATTGACAGCAAAATAAATTTAAAAATTTACCCCGTACAGTTGCTTGGAATGGAATCATTATTTGCCTATGTTTTTCACCTGATGGTGGTCTATGGAAGCCCTGTTAATCCGTTTCACTCATTTTACGCGCTGCTTGGAAATTCGCTTGAATATCCATTTGCGTTTTCCTTGTTCGTAGCACTTGCAAGCACAACATTTGCGCTTTCCTACCTTCTAAATTTTTTAAAATCAAAAAAGCCAAGAGCTGTAAACCTGTTAAAGTTTGTCATTGTCAATTTGTTCCTGCTAATTTTCATTACAAGTCCATATTAAAATGGAGGTTAAGATGCGAGCTGTTGCTATTACCGAATTCGGCGGTAGGGAAAAATTAAAACTTATGGAACTTCCCGAGCCAAAACCCAAAGCAGGAGAAGTTTTAATTCAACTTAAAGCTGCGAGTTTAAATCATCTTGATATATGGGTTAGAAACGGGCTTTACAAAATCCCATTTCCACACATACTTGGAGCTGATGGCGCGGGAGTTATAGTTGAAGTTGGGGATGGTGTGACAAATTTAAAAATTGGGGAAAAAGTTTTAATCTCACCTGGGATTGGATGTGGTGTTTGTCAAGAGTGCGTCTCTGGAAGGGAAAATTTTTGCAAACTCTACCACATCCTTGGTGTTCAAAAAGATGGAACTTATGCTGAATATGTAGTTTTACCCGCTCAGAATGTCCTACCTATCCCAGCAAATCTTGATTTTGAATCTGCTGCGTCAATACCGCTTGTTTTCTTGACCGCTTGGCACGCCCTTGTAACTCGCGGAGGGATAAAACCCGGGATGAAAGTTTTAATACACGCAGCTGGAAGTGGCGTTGGAGTAGCAGCAATACAAATAGCCAAACTTTTCAACGCATTCGTCTTCACAACCGCTGGAAGCGATGAAAAACTTGAAAAAGCAAAATCACTTGGTGCAGATGTCTTAATAAACTACAAAAAAGAGGACTTCCAAGAAAGATTGAAAATTGAAACACAAGGAGAAGGTATTGACCTTATACTTGACCATGTCGGTTTTGACACCGTTATGAAGGGGCTTAAATCTCTCAAAAAAGGCGGAAAACTTATAACCTTGGGTGCAACAAGTGGAAGTGAAGTTCCAATTGAACTGAGGTTCGTCTATGGGAAAAATCTTTCAATTGAGGGGATATATATGGGAAGCAAAGGGGAATTAATGGAAGTTTTAAAATTTTTCACAGATGGAAAACTTAAACCCGTAATCCACGCTGTTTTACCACTTGAAGAAGCAAAAGAGGCGCATAGAATTCTTGAAGAAAGAGAGGTTTTTGGAAAAGTCGTATTAAGAATTTGAAATTAATATCTTTTTCAATCTGTGCAAATCCGCTTTCTGAAATATATCCTCATAGCACTTTCATTGCTAATCACATCTCAAACAAACTCCCAACAACAAACAAAATTAATCCAACTCATACACGCCGACAGCTTGATTGGCAGGAAATACGATTCAAAGGTTGTTCGCGAGCTTATCGGTAATGTTCAACTCAAGCACGAAAATATATATTTTTGGTGTGATAGAGCAATCCAATATGTTGACGAAAATAGAATTGAAGCTTATGGAAATTTGAAGGTTCGCCAGGACACGCTTTTTCTTGAAGCGGATCAAGGTGTTTATCTAGGTGACAAAAAAATTGCCATTTGCGATGGCAATGTAAAATTAACCGATGGAAGAACAACCCTTGAAGCAGACCATGGAAGCTACGACACACAAAAAAAACTTGCTACATTTAAAACAAATGTGAAACTTGTTGATTCAACGACGGTCATAACCGCAGAACAGCTTTTCTATTATAGAACCGAAAAAAAATCCATTGCTGTTGGGAATGTTGTGATTAAAAACCTTGAGAATAACATCACAATTTACGGTGACTATTTTGAAAATTATGATAGCACAAAATATAGCGTCATCAGAAATAGCCCAAAGCTTGTTCAAATTGACACCACCTCGGATGGAAAAATTGACACCTTGATAGTGATCGGGAAATTTATGGAAGCTTTTAGAGATACAAATGTCAGTATGTTTTCGGCGACGGATAGCGTAGTAATTGTAAGGGGAAATCTATCGGCTATCTGTGGCGATGTTTTTTATTACGACAAAAAAGAAATCATAATCCTGTGGCGAAAACCTGTAATATGGTATGGGGATAGTCAGGTTTCCGGTGACTCGGTGGTTGTAAAACTTAAAGAAAGAAAAATTGATGAAGTTTATGTCTATGGGTCAGCATTCATAATTGAACCAGCGGACACATCTTATCCGGAGCGCTTCAATCAGTTGAAAGGCAAATCCATGGTGATAAGGTTCAAGGACAACAAAATTGATGAAGTTCATGTTGTAAAAAATGCGATAAGTTTGTATTATATCTTTGAAACAAACGATAAAGGAGATAAAAAGGCAAACGGCGCAAACTATGTCAGTGGAGATAGCGTGTGGATAAAATTTAAAGACGGAAAGATAAACAGGATAAAAATCGCCGGTGGGATTGAGGGAATTTATTATCCAGAGGAAATGGTAGAAGGAAAAGAGACAAGTTTTAACCTTGAGGGCTTCAATTATATAAAAAGAAAACCAAGCAAAAATGATAAATTTGAAATCGTTTGGGTCAAATAAAAGTAACGAGGTCGGTAATAAAGGCATAAGTGTTTTGCGTGCGGAGTCGCTTTATAAAAGATATAAGAAAAGATATGTCGTCAAAAATGTAAGCATAGAAGTCAAACAAGGTGAAGTCGTTGGACTTCTCGGACCAAACGGAGCCGGAAAAACCACGACATTTTATATGATTGTCGGGATGATAAAACCAAACGCCGGGAAAGTTTTCATTGATGAAATTGAAATAACCAAGATGCCAATGTATAAAAGAGCGAGATTAGGAATAAGCTACCTACCACAGGAGGCGAGTATATTCAGGAAGCTAACCGTTGAAGAAAATATAATGGCTGTTTTACAGGTTATGGATTTGACCCCTGAACAAAGAAGGGAAAAACTTGAGAAATTACTTGAGGATTTTGGAATCGCTCATATAAGAAAGAGCAAGGGTTATATGTTAAGTGGCGGTGAGAGAAGGCGAACTGAAATTGCCAGAGCTCTTGCAACCGACCCGAAGTTCATTTTGCTTGATGAGCCGTTCGCTGGAATTGATCCGATCGCCGTTGAGGATCTAATGAACATAGTCGCTAATTTAAAAAACAGAAATATAGGCGTCTTGATAACCGATCATAATGTTCACGAGACGCTTTCAATAACTGACAGAGCGTATCTTTTATTTGAGGGGCAAATTTTAAAGGAGGGAACTGCTGAATTTCTCGCAAATGACCCCGAGGCGAGAAAACTATACCTCGGGGAAAAATTTAAACTTGACCGTTATTAAATATCAATCGCCCTCTCAATTATACCTCCGCCCACAACGACATCACCATCATAAAACACAACTGACTGACCTGGGGTAATTGCTCTTTTCGGTGAGTCAAACTTTACAATAATCTTTCCATCATCATAGTTTTCAAGCGTTGCGGGACTTCCCTCATCCAAATATCTTATTTTGGCGACAACTCTCATCCCATCCTCAACCTTATCAACAGAAATTAAATTAACATTTCCAGCAATCAAAGCATTGTGATAAAGTTTATCCTCGGTTCCAACCTCAATTATATTCGTCTCCGGGTAAATTCCAAGGACATAAACTGGATAACCAAGTGCCAAGCCAAGACCTTTTCTCTGCCCGATTGTATAGAACGGATAACCCTTGTGCTTTCCGACAACTTTACCATCCATAACTATATCACCACCGCTTACCCTTTCAGCAAGTCCATTGACATTTTTCAAGAGAAAACTAACATAATCATTATCTGGAACAAAGCAAATCTCAAAGCTCTCCGGCTTATTGGCTATTTTCAATCCATATTTACTTGCAAGTTCACGAACCTCCTGCTTTGTAAGCTCGCCTAGTGGAAAAATAGTTTTGCTTAAACTTTCCTGCGTCAATCCCCAAAGAGCATATGATTGATCTTTTGACTTATCAACACCACGCATCAAGATATACCTTCCTTTTCCTTCGTCAAAGCTCAATCGTGCGTAATGACCCGTCGCTATAAAATCAGCTCCAAGCAAGGTTGCTTTTCTTATCAATGCCTCCCACTTTATCTTTCGGTTGCACATAACACACGGATTCGGAGTTCTGCCGTCAAGATAATCACTGATGAAATAATTTATCACCTCACGCTTGAATTCCTTGGTAAGATCAATTACATAATGCGGGAATCCAAGCTTCGTTGCAACCATCCTCGCATCGTTAATCCCCTCAAGCGAACAACAGCTGTGCTCGTTTTGAACTCCTATTTCTTCGTAATTATATGTCTTTATCGTTATCCCTATAAGATTATATCCCATCTCTTTTAAAATCAAAGCAGCAACAGAAGAATCAACACCGCCACTCATAGCTACACATATTGTTGCATCCTTTGGAATCGTTCTCATCTATTTTAATTTTTTTATTTTCAATTCACCGGCTTGCCTTTAAAATAAAACTCATTTTTTGCTCAAAAAATTTCTCAAACTTTCTCTATTTTTAAAAGCCAAATCGGAAAGCTCTGACACCAAAAGCCCGGACATCATAAGAAAGGAACCAAGAAGTGCAAAGGGAGAAAATTTTTCATTTAAGAAAATCCTCGCTATGAAGGCAGCAAAGACGGGTTCCATAGTAAATATAACTGACGCTCTTGTCGGCGTTGTATATTTTTGATATTCAGTTTGAATATGGGTTGCAAGTATAGTTGCGAAAATTGATGTGTATGCTATGGCGAGGAAAAAGCCAAGATTCAAATTTAATTTAACATCTTCAAAAAATGGGGAAACAAGAAAAGAAAAAACAGAAGTGAAAGCCAACTGAATGAAAACAAGCTTTCCCGTCCGATGGCGTTTTGAATAAATGTCAATGAAAACGACATATAAAGCGAACATAATTGCGCAAAAAAGCGTCAAAAAATCACCGATTGTGAAATTACCGCCGAGGGAGTAAATAAAATTTTCAATTGACCCTTCACCCGATGTTAGAAAGAGAAGACCAAGCATCACGAGAAATATACCGATCAGATTTCCAACCTTTGGCGGTTTCTTCTCTATTAGAAGCTGAGCGATTGGTGTAAAGATAACAAGCATCCCCGTTATGAAACCAGACTTTGAAGCGGTTGTATATTTTAAGCCGACCGTTTGAAGTGCAAAGCCAGCAAAGAGAAAAAAGGCAACTATCAGACCATCACGCCACACTAAATAGTCAAAATCTTTAAGATTAACCCGAAAGAAGACGACATATAAAATTGTTGAGACGCCAAATCTAACACTAAGGAAAAGCAAAGGTGAAACATCATTAAGAGCGATCTTAACTATGCTAAATGTTCCACCCCAAATGAGCGTTATGAATAATAAGAGAAGTTCAGCTTTATATTGCATTCTCATCTATTTAAAGCGAGTTCATTTCGTTTTTAACTGATTTGAGATCAAGATTATCGTTGCCACCGTTGAAGCAACCGCACCGACGGTCAAGATGATATCTTTTGCAAGATTCCAGTAATAAATCGGCTCCCTTATAATTTTCTTGGGAACGAAAATATAATCACCAGGCTCAATCTCAACATCTTCAGCGTCGCTCCATGTATAAGTTTTTCTCTTGATAACTTTCACATCGCCTTTGCGTGCAAATTGCGAAAACCCCCCCGCCCTTGAAATGTAATATCTGTAATCTCTCCCCTTCTCATATGAAACAAACCCCGGATTGTTAACCTGACCGAAGACATAGACGAAGTTATATCTTGGCGGGACATAAATCAGATTCCCATCCTGTAGCTCATAATCCTCAAGCCCAGAGATGACCCTTTCAGCATCAATTGATTTAAATTTGAGTGACTTTAAAACATCAACTTCATAAGAAAAATAAAGCGAATCAGAACTTGGAAAGACAAAATTCTTCAACAACAGCAGCGGAAGGAGGGTATCAATTCGCACGGCGATCGGATTGTTAACCCCACCGCTGATCACCAACACATTCGCAACATCAGCATACTCTGTCAATTGCGCCTCTTTTAAAATTTGACTTAACATAGTTCCATTTCTTGATATTGGATATGTCCCCGGACGTTTAACTTCACCAGTAATTGTCACTTTATAATCCTGTTTCAAAGTTCTCTTTTCCGGGACGAAAATTCTATCGTTTCTCTCAAGCGATATATCTTCAACCGAACCGTTCAAAATGTCTTTAAAATTAACATAAATTTTCTCTTTGATTTTGCCTTGCTCATCAAGCCGTGAAATCTCAATTCTTTCAATGTCAGCACTCTCAAGTGTCCCGCCAGCAATCTCAATTATATCTCTCAATTTATCACCTTCAACGAACTCATAACTCCCAGGTTTATTCACCGCCCCGTAAATTGAAACGAACGAATTCGGGTCTCGCCTTTGAAGAATCAACCAGTCCCCTTCAAGAAGATACGGGTTATATTTATCATCCCCTGTGGCAAAATATTTCCTCAAATCAACATTTAAAATAGCCCCATTTCTTCGCAATTGAATCTTCCTGAAATTGACACTATCAGCCATCAATATTCTTCGCTCTATCCTAAAGGTATCAATAGGTTGAAAAGCAAGCGCTAACGCATTTGAAACCCTGTCAATTGACCGAACTTTATATTTCTCATCTCTTGGGGCATAGCCAGTTATGGTTATATAAAATGTTCTCGGTGCAACAAGCGTCACACTTATCTCACCGGAAATATATTTAGCCCTTATCTTCTGCATCATCTCCTTCTTAGCATCTGAAAGCGTTCGTCCTGCAACCTTGACTTCGCCAACCGTCGGAATTATCACAGTTCCTTCAACAGTGACCTGAACGAGAAAGTTAAGCGGGGGCGAAGTCCATATGTTAACGCTTAAAATATCCCCAGGACCTACAATATAGCTTTCCGGGTCAATCGGTCTCTCAAGAGTCAAAACATTTGGATCAAAGATCGGAAATTGTAAATTCTGTGCCTGTTTGAAAACATCTCCAAACTTCACAAATCCCTTTTCTTCGCCCATTTTAGTTTCAACTTGACATAAAAGCCCTGTATTAAAAAAGATGACCATAATTATTAAGAAAAATCGTCGCATCGCTCAAATTCATTTTAATTTTTCAATCTCTCACCATACCAGAGTTGATAATAATTTTGATACTCACCGCTTATGACCTTTTTCCACCAGTCCTCGTTTTGGATATACCAATTTATCGTTTCAGTTATTGCCTCCTCAAAGCTAAAAATCGGCTCCCAACCAAGTTCTCTTTTTATCTTCGTCCAATCCATCGCATATCTCCTATCATGCCCGGGTCTGTCCTTAACAAATTTTATCAATGACTCTGGCTTGTTAAGTTTCTTAAGTATCAACTTAACTATGTCAATGTTTCGCCATTCGTTACTTGCCCCAATGTTATAAATTTCCCCTGGTTTACCCCTTTGAATTACAAAGTCAATAGCTCTACAATGGTCAAGGACATAAATCCAATCACGGACATTCTCACCATCACCATAAACAGGTAATGGTTTGTCGTTCAGCGCATTTATTATCATAAGCGGTATAAGCTTCTCGGGAAATTGATACGGTCCGAAATTATTTGAACACCTTGTTATTATAATCGGAACGCCGAATGTCTTAAAATATGCCCTACATAAAAGGTCAGCACTCGCTTTGCTTGCTGCATAGGGTGAATTCGGAGAAAGAGGCATATCCTCAGTAAATTTGCCCGTTGGGCCAAGCGAACCATAAACCTCATCGGTTGAAATTTGAATGAATTTTTCAATCTCATATTTTTTCGCCACCTCAAGCAAAACTTGGGTTCCAATGACATTTGTCCGCATGAAAACCTCCGAACCAAGTATGCTTCTGTCAACATGGGACTCAGCAGCAAAGTTTACAACCACATCAACATTAAACTTTCTAACCACATATTCAACAAGCTCTTGGTTACATATATCCCCTTTTACGAAATGATAATTCGGGTTGTCCTCAACATCCCTCAAGTTTTCAAGATTTCCTGCGTAGGTGAGTTTATCAAGATTTACAACCGTCAAATCGGGATAGTTTTGTAAGATATAGCGGACGAAATTACTCCCGATGAAACCTGCACCACCGGTTACAAGGATACTTTGCATTAAAAAAATTCCCTTTTTAATTTTCAATTTGAGGCGACAAATTTCAAATTAATCTATGAAAATGCCACTAAAAAAACAATTATGAGACGACTTATCCTCGCTTTAATTCTCCTCAACACCTTGTGCGTGGCGCAGGTGAAGGAAATCAGAATAAAAATTTCAAAAGATGACACACTTATAAACCTTCCGCATAGGTTCATCATCCCCGAAAGTGAAATTTTAAAAATTGACTCAATTTTAATTCTCCCAGGAATTCACTACACAATTGACTATGGAAGCGGGAAGATAATTCTTAACAAAAGCCTCTTGCATAAGTTTGAATCGGAAGTTGAAGTGTATGTCTATTATAAAGCAATACCGATTGAGGATAAATTTTTTAAATACAGAAAAATAACTTCATCGGACTCAAATCCGTCAGAAGGTGAAACCCATTTAATTGAGGCAAAGAATGATGCGTCAACTCCCTACCTCGGCAATATCAGAAAAAACGGGAGCATCGTCAGGGGATTTACGCTCGGGAGTAATCGCGACCTTACACTTCAATCTGGTTTTAACCTTCAACTTTCGGGAAACTTAACAAAGGATGTTGAAGTTGTCGCATCGTTAACCGATGAAAACATCCCGATCCAGCCAGAGGGGAACACCCAAACGCTTCAGGAGATAGACAAAATTTTTATACAAGTGAAATCAAAAAATTTATTTGCGACATTTGGCGATTATGATATTGGATACCAATTAAGCGATGATAAAAATTTATACTTCAAGGATGCACCCGAATTCGCCTTTGTCAGAAGAAGATTGCAGGGTGGAAAATTTCAAGGTGAGCTTGAACAAGGATTTTTAAAGACAAGGAACACATTCACCATCGCTTCATCCCGAGGTAAATTCGCAACGAATTATTTTAACGGAGTTGATGGCTTACAAGGTCCATATAAACTGACGGGTCAAAACGGCGAGAGAGATATAATCGTCATAGCTGGAACTGAAAAAGTTTATGTTGACGGCGAAATTATGACCCGTGGAGAAAGCAACGATTATGTGATTGATTACTCAACTGCTGAGATAACATTTACGCCAAACCGACTCATCACCTCAGCGTCAAGGATAACAGTTGACTTTCAATACACTGATAGAAAATATGCACGAAATTTTTTCGGCTTCGTCTCTGACAATCTATTTTTTGATGAAAAATTTAATTTATCGGTGTCATATTTTTACGATGCTGATAATAAAAACGCCCCAATTGATATTGCCTTGACACAATCTGATATTGAGATATTGCGATCAAGCGGAGACAACCCATTTAAAGCAATAAAAAGTGGCGTTAACTTTGTTGGATTTGACTCATCAAAAGGGATCGGCAGGGGTCAATATGTCAAAAAGGATACGCTTATTGATTCAACAAGAGTTGAAATCTTTGTCTATTCACCAGGGGATAAAGAAGCGCTTTACTCAGTGAGCTTTTCTTATGTTGGACCTGGCAAGGGTGATTACATACGCAAAGGGATAGGAAAATACGAGTTCGTCGGGAAAAATAAAGGTGAATATCTACCAATTGTTTTCATACCTGCCCCCCAATCTTCACAACTTTTTGATCTAAAAGCGAAATACAAAACAGAAAAATTTGAATTCTTGCTTGAAACGGGGATTAGCAATTTTGATAAAAACCAGTTTTCAAATCTTGATGACGGAGATAATCGCGGGTTGGCGCTGAAGTATGGTCTGGCTTATTCAAGTGGGGAGATATCGGATAAGGGCTTGAGAAAAATTAATTTCAACTTGTTCCAAAGGCAAAGAAATAAAAATTTCGCCGGGATAGACAGATACAACGCTGTTGAATTCAACCGAAAATGGAACTTGATGAACGAAAGCGAAAACCTCAACGAGTCAATAATTGAATCATCTTTACAAATTGAACTCTTTAAAAAAAGCTCGCTTGTCGGGAGCTTCGGCGTTCTGAAAAACGAAGACAAATTCAAAACCAACAGAACCACATTTGAAGTTAAAATTGAAGAAGATAAACTTCCTGAGTTTAAAAATGTCGCTGAGATTTTAACTTCAAAATCAAGCGATTTAAACTCTAAATGGCTAAGGGATAAAGGTGGTGCAAGGTACAAGGTTGGTTTTCTCTCGCCATTTGTCAATTATGAAGCGGAGTTGAAAACCGTAACAAGGGGTGATTCTTTAAGCCAGGAAAGTTTTAGATTCGCAAGGTTAATCCCTGGCGTTTCATTTCATTTCAAGAAATTAACATTTGAATTTTCATATGAAACAAGGTTTGATGATGCTGTAAGAGGTGGAAGCTTCTCAAGGTCAAGTGTAACGAGAAATCAAAACTATAAATTGAAATTTGAAAGCGATAAGTTTAGTTTGAACACCGATTTGACATTCAATAAAAAATTCTTTACGGATGGCGACACAAAAAGGGAAATCAACAATGCTATAGCAAGATTACAAGGCAGGGCAGAGATTTTTAACAGAACCATAAGGTCTAGTTTTATCTACCGAGCGATGACGAGAATGGTGACAAGACTTGAACCTATTTTTATAAAAGTTCAACCCGGAACTGGAAACTACAGGTATCTTGGCGATCTCAATCGTAACGGGATTCAAGACCCGAATGAATTTGAATTGACGAAATTTGACGGTGACTACATCATGTTCACAGTCCCAGGAAGCGAATTCATACCGACAGCAAATGTTGAGGCAAGTTTAAATGTCAGATTCAACCCGGGAAGGCTAATCAAGATTCTATCGTTTTTTTCAAGCGACACATATCTTCAGGTCTCTGAAAGCAGCACCGAACTATGGCAAAAAATTTACCTTTTGAATCTGAGATACTTTCAACAGGAAAACAAAACGATAAACGGCACTATGACAATCAGACAAGATATTTTTATTTTTGAAAACAACAGAAAGTTTAACTTGAGATATAGATTTTTAAAGACGGGCTCGCTGTATTCTTATAACATTGCAATTAGGAAGACATCAAACATTGAGAACACAATACGAGTAAGATGGTATCCCGATGAAGAGCTTGGATTTCAATGGGAGGTTCTAAGCAAAGCGAAGAAATCAATTGGCGGATTTAAATTGGGAGATTCCTTTGAGATACAAAGCAGGGGATTGAACTTTGATATCTTTTATAAACCGTTTACCTTCATTGAGTTAAGTTGTGGGATAGGAGTGACAAGGAACAAGAATTTAATGAACGATAGAAGGGCTGATTTAAATCGTCAAAGTGTTAAGTTCGGTTGGCTTTTTATCAGCAGAGGTAGAATTGATATTGAGGTTGAAAGACACGAAGCCATCACAAGCGGCGCTGGAGATATTGCTTATGAGCTCGTTGAAGGAAACTATCAAGGGAAAAATTTGATGATCCGGTTAACAGGGTCTTACAATGTTGGGGATTATATTCAACTTAACGGAAGCTATAACGCCCGCCTAACACCAAACTCAATTGTTCATATCGCACAAGTTGAGATAAGGGTTTATTTTTAAATTAAGATTTCCCCCCAAATCCCCTTCCCCTAGAGTGTCGTTAATTTTTCACCCACACCTTTCAAATTCCGGTTTGCTTGATAATAATGTTCGTGCAATAGCCATAGGTGGAGAAAGCAATAAATAGACGGGGACTTAGCCGTGAGATTAGGAGGTTTTTAATAAGGGGCTTGAAGTGGAAAGCAGGCGAATTTATTGATGTAGAAAAGACGGTGCTGGCGAAATAAAAAAATAATTCTTTACCCCTTTCAAGTTTCAATTTATTTTCTTAGCGTTATACGAAGCCATGAAAGACCAAGCGTCCCGGCTACAAGTGAGGAAATTAAAATTGCAATTTTAGATTGTGTGATTATCTCCGGTTCATTAAATGCAAGTAACGCAATAAAAATTGACATTGTAAAACCGATACCTCCCAAAAGCCCGATACCAATTATATGCTTCCATTTCAAGTCCCGCGGCAATACACAAAGTCCAAGAGAAACGGCTATGAAACTAAAAAAATAAATCCCAAAGGGTTTCCCAACCACAAGTCCAGCAAAAATACCGAGGCTGTTCGTATTCGTTAAACCCGCATACCAATCACTTTCAATAATGATAGAGGTATTAGCCAATGCGAATAAAGGCAGAATAAAAAACGCAACGGGTTTATGAAGCCAATGTTGCAGAATGTATGAAGGCGATTTTTCTTCACTACCAGCAAACGGGATGGCAAATGCTAACAAAACCCCTGCGATCGTTGCATGAACGCCTGAGTGAAGCATAAAATACCACATCGCAACCCCACCGATTAAGTAAGGGATCAAATTATGCACTTTCAATCGGTTTAATATCAGCAATATCCCAAAAATACCAAGAGCCAAAAACAGATATGTATAGGCTAATGAATGCGTATAAAAAATCGCAATAATAATAATCGCTGCGAGGTCGTCAATAACAGCTAATGCTGTCAACAAAACTTTGAGCGACTCGGGAACACGATTACCCAAAAGCGAAAGCACACCCAATGCGAAAGCTATGTCCGTTGCCATCGGAATTCCAAATCCAGATTGAGTGTCCGTCCCAAAATTTAAAAGCAAAAATATCCCCGCAGGAACAAGTAACCCACCAAGTGCTGCAAAGAATGGGAGTGATGCGTTTTTAATATTTGAAAGTTTGCCAACATAGATTTCTCTTTCTAACTCCAGCCCAATTAACAGAAAGAAAACGGCCATCAATCCATCATTTATCCAATGCGTAAAACTGTGACCCCCGATTTGAAAATTCCAAATTTTTAAATAACTATATTGAAAGGGTGAGTTTGCAAGTAAAAGTGAGATAACTGTGCAACAAACGAGTAAAATCCCACCGGATTTCTCACTTTTAAAAAACTCATCAAAAAGTGCAGAAAGTGTATTCTGCCTTGTTTTCATCACTTAATTTTTATCTGTGAATTAAGGTTGATGCAAGTTAAAAAGTCGGGGCGCCCGGACTCGAACCGGGGACCTCTTGGTCCCGAACCAAGCGCGCTAACCATCTGCGCTACGCCCCGAGCTTTTGACAAAATTTAATAAAATCCCACAAATTTTCAAAAGGTTGGAACTTATGTTTGCTCGTAATTTGTTATTATATTTGAACAATTATTCAAATAAAAAAATTTAAAGCCATGAGGAAAGCAAAGATCAACGGAAAAACTTGCATAGGTACAACCCAAAGCCAACCAGAAACAATCTTGCTAAAAAGGCGGATTAAACAATCAACGGATGAAATCAAAAATTTATCGCTTTTATTTAAAACAGTTGGAACTGAAACCGCGCTGAAAATTTTATATTTACTCTCAATTGAACGAGAACTCTGTGTTTGTGATATGGCAGAGATACTTGAGATGAATGTCTCAGCGATATCTCATCAGTTGAAGCGTCTGAGTCTATTTCGACTTGTTTCATCGGAAAGAAGAGGAAGAACGATTTTTTACTCCCTGCGAAAAAATCAATTCAACGAGTATCTTAAAGACCTATTCGCTGTAATTGATGAAGTTTACGAAAAAGCGAATAACCTTTCAATCTTTACAACAAATAAATGATGGAAGGGAAAAATGAAAGATAAAATTTCATTTGTCCTTGTCGCTATTTCTTCTGCACTCATTGGGTCAATCTGTTGTATCGGTCCGATTGTTTCAGCCCTTATTGGAATAGGAGCTGGTGCATCCTTTGCAAAATTCTCATCCTTGAGGATACCGTCTATGATAATAGCTATAATCGCCCTTGCATTTGGATTTTATGTGGTTTACTTCAAAAAGCATAGGGTTCTATGTGAAGATGGCGAATGCAAGGTCAAAACCCCAGGCAAATTATCAAAAATATCCCTCTGGATTGCAACGATATTAATCGCCTTCCTTCTCATTTTCCCAAACATAATAAATACGAGTTCAACAAATGCAAAATTATCATCCGAAACCGGGTTGTCAAGCGTTGTAATTGAAGTTCAAGACATGGATTGCGAAGCGTGTTTTATCCCGATAAAGAACTCACTTGAGGAGAAAGATGGCATCGCCTGGTTCTCGCCCGATTTTTCAAAGCAGGAGATTGAGGTGAAATTTGACCAAAAAAAGATAAAAGTTTCGGACATAACTTATCTGATAAATGAATCTGGCTTTAAAGTTAAAAATGTAAAACAAAAACGAGATAAGAAGTGAAAAAATACGATTTGGTAATTATCGGTGGAGGAGCAGCCGGATTCGCAGCTGCTACGAAGGCAAACGACATCGGTGCAAGGGCTTTAATCGTGAACTCGGATCTCCCCATCGGTGGCACATGCGTAAATGTCGGCTGTATCCCAAGTAAAGTTTTACTTGAGATGGCGTATGATTTCAGCTATGGAAAAAATTCAAGGTTTGAATCATTGGATTATAAACTGAATGGGTGGGTTGACTTTAAAAGGGTCATAGAGGAAAAGGATAAAATTGTTGCCAAGATAAGGCAAAGAAATTACATTGATGTGGTCTCATCTTTTAAAACGGTTGATTATGTTGAAGGTAAAGGTTACATCAGATCCCCAAATGAGATTTCCATAAACGGTGAAATTTACTGGGCTGATAAAATTATAATTGCAACTGGTTCATCGCCGAGGGTTTTACCATTAAAAGGTATAGAAAAAGTAAATTACTTGACGAACAGAACAGCACTTTCGCTTGAAAATCTTCCCAAATCAATAATCGTCATTGGGGCTGGACCTCTCGGACTTGAATTTGCGCAGATGTTCGCAATGTTTGGGAGTAAGGTATTTGTGATTGAAAAAGAACCGAGGATTTTACCACTTGAGGAACCCGAAATTTCCCTCGCTCTCAAACATTTGCTTGAGAGATGGGGTATAGAATTTTTCACGGGGGCTGAAATAAAAGAAGTATTTCAAGATGGGAAAATGAAAATTTTAAAATTAAAGATGGGAGAGGATGAATTTGTCCTCAAAGCGGATGAAATTTTGCTCGCAACTGGTGTAACTCCCAATACCTCAAATCTTGGGCTTGAAAATGCCGGTGTTGAAGTTGATGGACGTGGTTTCATTAAAGTTGATGACACATTAAGAACAAGTTCAAAGAACATATGGGCAGCTGGGGATTGTATCGGTAAGATGTTTCTTGAGACGGTCGCAGCAAAAGAGGGTAACATCGCAGCTACAAATGCGCTTGAAGGAAAAAACTTAAAGATTGATTACGAATCCATACCCCACGCCGTTTTTACATTTCCACAAGTTGCAAGCGTTGGCTTAACTGAAAAAGAGCTAATGCGAAGGTTAAATATATGCGCTTGTAGAACCGTGAATTTCTCCTCTGTCCCAAAAGCTATTGCCGTTAAAAGAGATGAGGGCTTGATAAAAATGGTCATAAACCCAAGAGATGCGACGGTAGTCGGTGTTCATATCGTCTCCCACGACGCAGCTGAAATAATAAACTCAGCTGGTATAGCGGTTAAATTTAAATTAACAATCTACGACATAATTGACACGACTTTTGTGTTCCCGACATTTTCGGAAGCGTTAAAAATAGCATCGCTTGCCTTCACAAGAGATATTAGTGTGATGAGCTGTTGCATAGTTTAAAACAAAAGGAGATGAAAAGATGAAAATATATCTTTCTTGTCCAACAAATTTTGAAGAAAAATTATCGCAAAAGAGACCAATAATCCGTCAAGCTGTCCATATGGTTTTTATATTTTCTATTCTTTTCGTCTCTTGCAAGAGCGAAGCTATAACCCCATCTTTAAATAATCCACCAGTTATAGAAAAAATAGAAGTTAAACCATCTACAATCAGGGTTTATCAGACGGCAACCATCACGGCATATGCATCAGATCCAGATGGTGATGATCTGACATTTGAATGGGAGGCTACGCTCGGCTACATTTACGGCAGTGGTGGAACTGTAAAGTATTCCGCTTCCTTGTGTTGCGCTGGAACAAATACAATAAAACTTACAGTTAAAGATGGTCGCGGTGGTTCAGCAACTGGAACAGCGATGATTACAGTTCTGCCGTAGCGCTTTATTTAAAATTAAAGGAGGTAAGAAAAATGAGATGGAGAAAATGGCTTGTAAGACCAGTGGCTCGCTGTAAAGAAGGGTGCTGTAATTTGCCCTGGGCATGGCATTAAACTGCCCGATGGTTAAGTGTTCGTGGTTCTAAAAAAAACTAAAATAACCAAAATAACCATGTGTAACGCAAGAAAAACTCAAACGCCAAGGGAAAGCTATGCAAACCCGGAAACGCTTAAAATTGGCGTGATTTTTATTCTGCTGTTGTTCATACCACTTGCTAATCTGAAATCTCAGGGTTGTTGTATTGTAGGAACACCAAAAACTGGTGGAACTTTTGACTATGGGATTCTTCTAAGAAATTCTTTTTTGATAAACGCTGGATATGAATTTTATAGGGGGACAAAACTTTACAATGGGAAGGAACGGGTAGTATCAAGCTTGATGCCCATTAAAGATAAAAAGGTGCACAACTTTTATATTGATTTAAGCTACGCCCCGTTGAATCGTTTAACCTTAAGTATAACCGCAATTTATACGCAAAAAATCCGCAAATTGACCGATGTAGTGCAAAAAAGCTATGGCGTTGGAGATGCAGTGATTTTAGGGAAATTTTCAATCATAGCACCTAATATAACCAATCAAAGGGAACTTACAGTTGGTTTGGGATGGAAAGTTCCAATTGGGAATTCATCCTTCCGTTTAGATGGGGTTAAGCTATCAATTGACATGCAACCAACAATCGGATCAATTGATAAAATCATTTGGTTTTACTTCTATCAAGCGTTCCTACCAAAACCGTTTAATTTCTTCGTCTCAGGGATATTTAAGCTAAACGGGAGAAATTTAGATGGATATAAATTGGGAAACGAATTCTTTTTGAACACCGGTTTCTACATAAAATTAAACAACTACTTATTTCTTACCGCCAGAGGGCGGTTAAAATACTATGCCTCTGATACTTATGCTGAATTACCAGTTCCAAACACAGGTGGGCAGTGGTTTTTTGTGTCACCAGAAGTTATTTATTTAAATGATAATGTGAGTTTACGTTTCTATCTTGATTATCCAGTTTACTTGAATGTGAAGGGCACACAACTTGTTCCTGATTATATCGTCGGGCTATCAGTTGGATATAATTTAAAAATTAAATAACTGATAAAATGATTTTAACCATAACATCAATTGACGGCGTTGAATTGAACATATCCCATAGGTTTTATCGTTTATTGAACGAGTCAAAGGAAAAAAGAGAAATGATATGTAAGGTTTGTGGGAGAGAGGCGTCAAATTCAGTTCGCAGGATAACGATGGATAATCTTGTGAAAGATGAGTATAAAAATTTTATAACCGAAGACAAATACTATTTCTGCGCAACTTTTATGTGTCCGGTTGTTTACTTTAAAAACGATCCAGATATTTACTTTACAAAAAATTCTTTAAAGGTTAGAGTTGGGATAAAAGAAGCAACACCGCCTATAACGGTTTGCTATTGTTTAAATGTTGATGAGCAAACGATCCTTTATGAGATTGTTGTAAAAGGGTGCTGTGATTCAATTGAAAAAATAAAGGAATACACAAAAGCAAGAACGGGTCGTGAGTGCCATATAAAAAATCCCTCTGGAAAATGTTGTGGTGAATTTGTGAAAAGAGTCCTTGAAAAGGGTTTATCATTTAACATTGAAGAAAGCTTGAAAAGGATCGCGATTGAAAATGCAAATCAAATACCTGACGAATAAGGGGCAAGCAAATGCTTGCCCCAAAAGAATCAAACGGTGACTTTTTCCTCGTGAATTATCTTCGTCCCAAGCAGTTCAAGAAACTTCGCAAGCCAATCGGGATGAGCTGGCCAAGCTGGCGCGGTTACAATGTTCCCGTCAACTATTGCTTTATCCCATGGTAATTCAACATATTCACCGCCGGCGACTTTGACCTCTGGTCCAACGGCTGGATAAGCATTAATTTTCCTCCCCTTCACAACTCCAGCTGCTGTTAACACTTGTGCTCCGTGACAGATCGCTGCGATCGGCTTATTATTGTCAGCAAAATGACGCACAATTTCAAGCACCTTTTCATTCATTCTGATATATTCGGGTGCTCTACCGCCTGGGATCACAAGCGCATCGTATTCAGCTGGATTGATGTTGTCAAATGTCGCATTAAGCGTGAAATTATGCCCGGGCTTTTCACTATAAGTTTGATCACCTTCAAAATCGTGAACAGCGGTCCTTACCTTTTCCCCAGCTTTTTTACCCGGACAAACGGCATGAACGGTATGTCCAACCATTTGAAGTGCCTGAAATGGCACCATCACTTCATAATCTTCCACAAAATCACCAACAAGCATCAAAATTTTTTTCCCCGCCATGATACCCTCCAAATTTTTGTTTTTAACTTTGCAAGTTTAATTTAAATAAATAATCTGACTTTGTCAAGAAGGAAACTTCAAAAGCATTCAAGCATTTTTAAAATTTCACCGCGCGAGAAATCATTTACCACTAATTTTTTCTTTATTATCTTCTCCACTGTGAAAAATTTTCCCCTAATATGTTGTCATCTTTAAACCCGATTCTCTATGGCAACTTGCGCTTTAGGAAAACTTGTTTTTCATCCTGTCATTTTTTAAATTTTTTAATGAAACATTGCCCGGGTGGCGGAATTGGTAGACGCACAGGACTTAAAATCCTGTGTCCCCCAAAGGGACGTACCGGTTCGAGTCCGGTCCCGGGCACTTTCAAGGTCCGATGTTTGGGTCAGGTCCTGCGCAACGGGATGTTGCCAAACCCCGCCAGGCCCGGAAGGGAGCAACGGTAGGCAAATTATTCCGTGTGACGCAGGGTCGCCTGCCCATCATCGGACCTTCTTTTTAAAAGAAACAACTATTGATTCATCCCTTGGCCATCTCTCCAATGCTTTGTGGTCCTCATAAACATGGATGTGAAACTTCACCCTTGGTAAATCTCCAAAAGCGCAAAGCGTCTCACGGCTTATCTCAAGCTCAAAAACCTCACCAAAAGCATATTTCAAATCAAAAACCTCCTGCTTATTTCTCCGGCTAATTTTTCTAACTGAAAATCCCTCGTGATTAAATTCAATTCTTATCTCGCATGGTTCAACAAAATGAACCTCTATGCGATTTCTATCTGTCAATCCCCTTGAAGTATCAACGCGAATGAAAAATTTATCCTCATTATAGCCGAAATAAATCCTCTTAACAATACTTGTGACTTGATGCATTGCCGTTCCTGTTCGGGCAACATCATAATAGCCAGCCCCTTCCCACTCAAAATTTTTCTTCCTCATTCCATCAATACTCGGATAAATAAATCTTCTCGGTTCAACGATAAAGAACTTAACAAGCTTTCTCTTTATCGGATGATAAAGTTCAACAGGCGCTTCATAACCGAGAATTTCATAGACATTTATCAAATGTTTTCTAAAAAGGAAATCAAACTCATCCGCTTGTGCGCTCACATGCTCATCGCCAAACCACCAACACCAATCGCTCCCCTCAGCGATATAAATCTCCTCCCAAGCCCTTTTTATCGTCTCTTCACTATGCCTTCCGCTTGAAATCTCCCTCACAAGCAAATCCCTCACACGCTTCAAAAGGTCCCACGCTTTATTGTCCTCATCATGACCAATCCAAATGTTAAAATTAGCATTTATCCAAGAGCCAGGGAAAATCTTCTTCAAAGCGATGGCATCACAACTTTCAAAGAAATCACTTAATCTTACAGTTTCAAGCCTTTCATCATTTGAAATCAACCAATATAAAGTTCTTAAAAAATCCTTCCCATCGCTTTGGTAATACTCCCAGCAATTCTCACCATCAAGAATGATGGCAACAATTGAGTTCTTTAATGCTTCTTCACCCTCCCTTTGAATTATTTCATCACGTATCCTTAAAATTCTATTGACAAGATCATTCGCTGCGTCATCCGGAGACCAACTTGAATAAACAAATCCGATCAAGTCGGATAAAATTCTATCCCTAAATACGATTTTGACTTCTCCAAATGGCGTAACAAATTTATATGGTTTGTAAATTCTAATTCTCTCATTTACGCCATTTTCAACGAGAGATAAAGATTTTAGCAATACTTCCTCATCGGAAGCTGTCCATCTCAAGCCATTTTCAGCCATCAATTGAATCGCTTCTTCACTTATACTCCCTTCACTTGGCCACATGCCGACGGGCTTTCGCCCAAAAATTTCTTCATATAATTTTATCGCCTTCTTAATTTGTGCGTCCGCATCTTCCGGGTGGGAAAATTTTACCTTCGGCAACTTAATCTCGGGAGATGAAACTTTAGCAATTGAAACATCGCATAAAAGTGGTAAAATCGGATGATAAAATGGACTTACACTCACCTCTATCTGCCCGCGATTTTGTGCTTCAATATGTTTTGGGATTATCCTCCCCAAAATCTCATAATGACCGTTGATCAAAATATGTTTGTCATCCTCTGTAAATCCACCACCTTTTTCAAAAAGTTTCTTAAACGGCTCGTCATACTTGCTGTATTCCCCAACCCAAATAAGGTTATACCAAACTTGAAGATCAAGCCAATCTTGGGAACTAAACCTTGTGACAACCTCATTGAAAACTTCAACACTAAAAGAGAAACCACCACGCTTATTAAAAAGCTCAAGATACCTCGGAAATGGCTTTATCATCCTGTCAAAATTAGCCAGAAAAAAATTCTTCAAAATCTCAAGCTTATCGTCCTCTGTTAGTTCATCAACCCTTTTTTTCGTCAATTTTAAAATTTTATCCTCAGCTCTGTTTTCAACATAATCCAAAATTTGAACTATAAGCGAGGGCGCAAGGTTGAATGTCTGCTTTATCCTTGGATAATCATCAAGTATCCGCACCATATCCCAATAATCCTTCACCCCGTGAAATCTAACCCAAGGCAATAAATACTCCCCATCTTGCTTATAATACGGCTGATGCTGATGCCAAAGGAAGGCAACTTTTATCGGCTCCATCAATAGATCCTAAAATTTGTTTTTTCAGTATAGTTTATGTCACAAATTTAAATTTACCCAAATCAATGCTTAAATTAAAGTTTGCTTTTATCAGTGCAAATTCTTTAAATTTTTTAAAACGAAAACAAAACCACTTGGAAATTTGCCCTGGGTTCTTAGGATGACACTTTTGCTACTTGGACTTCTTCTTTTAATTTACATCTACTTATCGTCTAAAATTTCCTTCGCTTTAAGACAATTGGGGTTCAATCACTTGAAATTTCTCCCGTTTTTCATCTTGATTTATTTCCTCTCTTATCCATTAATTGGACTTTTCGGCTTCTTGCTTGGTTCACAGGCGATAATCTCAACATTTCGTTTTGGGAATAAAATTTTTGATGTGACTTTCACTTATCCATTCTGGGTTGGTCTCGTCTTTGCGCTTCAAACATTCTTCCCATTTCTCTTAATTGACATAGCAAGGTTAATTTTAAAATCAACAACGCTCGCTTTAAATCAGGCAAGGTTAAATATCATTTTCCCCTTGCTGATAATTTTAATAGCCGTCGTAAACCTAATATACGCTGGGGTAAAAACATACATTGACACGAACAAGATAAACATCAGCAGGGCAACTTTAAAAGTTGACAATCTTCCGGGAAGTTTGAACGGTTTTAAAATCGTTCACATAAGCGATATTCAAGCCGATGAAAGAACCGGAAGGGAAAAGATTGGGAGATACATAAACATTGTAAACTCGCTTGAACCTGACATTGTAATTTTCACTGGTGATATAGTCACTTATGGAACCAAACACATTCCATTAGCGGTTGAAATGATTTCAAAGGTGAATTCAAAATTCGGCTTATATTCTTGCATTGGTGACCACGATTACTGGGCTGGCGTTGAAAACATAAATACCGAAATGGCGAAATACGGCTTAAAACTCTTTGATAATGAAAATGTGAAATTAAAAATTGACGGCGCAACGCTTGGCTTAACCCTCGTAACTAACATATATAGCAAACGACCGCAGACGGATATACTTGAAAATCTCGCATCAAGTAATGATGCTGATATAAAAATTTTTGTTACCCACCAACCATCTGAGTTCCTTGTTAATTTTGCAAAAGAAAGAAATTACAAACTTTTCCTTTCGGGTCACACTCACGGTGGTCAAGTTGTCATTTCGCTTTTCGGATTTGAGATAATACCTTCAAGAATTGAAACAAAATTTGTCTCGGGGTTTTATGATCTCGGCTCAATTTTGGTAAGTGTAAATCGCGGGCTTGGTTTTACAGCTGCGCCAATACGGTTCAATGCACCTGCGGAGGTGACGCTAATAAAACTCGTCCCAGGAAGTTAAAATGAAGCGCCTTTTAACCGTTCTTTTCACTTTGCTAATTCTCGGATGCTCAAGGGAATTAAATGAAATGACAGGTCCTGACACAACTCCACCCTCACCACCCCAAGGACTTTCTGTTTATTTCGCCGGCGATGGTATGGTTATTCTCGTCTGGCAAAATAACACAGAACCAGATGTTGATTTCTACAAAATTTATCGCTCAAATGACAGCATAAACTTTCTCAATATAGGTCAATCTTATGAAAACATATTTTCCGACAAAGGACTTTATTATGATACGGTTTATTACTATTACATAACCGCTGTTGATAACTCTGGAAACGAGAGCCAACCGAGTTCAACTGTAAGCGCAAAACCTGTGAATAAGTATCCACCCACTCAACCTTTCGGTTTAAGCGTTGATGCACACAATGACCCTGATGGCATTTACTTTAACCTGAAATGGTATAAAAATCCAGATGGAGACATAAATCTTTACAAGATCTACAGATCAACAACGCAAAATTTCACTCCCAGCGATTTAAATTTAGTTGGATGGACAAAGGACAATTACTTTCGCGATACTGTTAATTTAAGCGTAAATCAGAGATATTACTACAAAATCGTAGCAGTTGACAAAGGAGGACTTGAAAGCAAACCAAGCTACGAAGACGATGACATAATTTTGAAATGCCCGAGTTTGCTAAATCCACAAGACAATGGCACAACGGATTACAACCCGGTTTTCAAGTGGGAAAAAGTTGAAAACGCTTCTGGATACATAATTTTTGTCTCAACCTCAAAATTTGGAAATGAGATATGGAAAAAAGTGATAAAAGGCGAAGATTCCGATACATTTAGCGTCACTTATCTTGGTCCGTCACTCTATGATGGCAGGATTTATTTTTGGAAGGTTGCAACTTTTACAAAAAGTGAAAACCTGATAAATTCAATAAGTGAAACAAGAAGCTTCAGGGTTAGCATAAGATGATTGAGGCAATAAACATAGTCAAATACTATAACGATAAACTTGTGCTTAAGGGTGTAAGTTTCAGCGTCGGTGAGGGTGAAATATGTGGTTATATTGGACCGAACGGGGCTGGAAAAACAACAACGATAAAGATTTTAACTGGGATTATAAAACCAAACTCCGGCTTGGCTTATATTAACGGGATAAATGTGGTTGAAAAACCAGATGATGTAAAAAAAATAATTGGTTATATCCCGGAACATGCACCTATGTTTGAAACATTGACGCCGATGGAGTTTTTAAGTTTTGTCGGGAAAATCTACGGAATGAGCGAGGGGGAGATTGAAAGAAATGTCTTTGAACTTATGGAAATTTTTGAAATTTACGATTTCAAAGATGAACCGATGTTAAGTTTTTCAAAGGGCATGAAACAGAAGGTCATTTTAATTTCAGCCATTATGCACGACCCGAAGGTTTTATTCCTTGATGAACCGCTTAATGGTCTTGACACGAACGCAATTCAAATTTTTAAGGAGATGATCAAAAAAATGGCGAAAAATGGAAAAACGATTTTTTACTCCTCACATCTACTTGATGTGATAGAAAGGATATGCGACAAGCTTATAATAATAAACAAAGGTAAAATAATAGCAAGTGGAACCGTTGAAGATATCTTGCGAGAAGCCAATGTCTCGCAGTTAAATGAAGCGTTCATCAAATTGACGGGGATTGAAACCCCAAGCGAAAAGATAGATAAATTTTTAAATCGTTCAAAATGACCTCACGAAAATAACTTAATCCCGATAGCACATGCGTTACAGAGCGAATTTGAACAATAAAATTTATAAAGTTGAATCCCGCCCTGATGCATCACCGCTGAAGGTGAAATTCTAACCTTCCCAAGCAAAAGCTCTTCCTCAATTTTTGAAGTTATCCAATTTGGTGAAAGACCTGGGAAATTCTTATAAATCTCTATAACTCCATTCTCTAACACCCTGTTATTAAAAATTCTTGCAAAGGTCAGCATCATCGGCAAAACTCCGTTCACAACAATTTCGCTTGCTTTTGAGGTACCAATAGCGAAACCAGTTTTAACCCGACTGCTACCACCAAAATTATAATGGTTCTCCCAATAGCCCTCTGACCTCACACGAAATAGTTCAACAAGATGTTTTGCCTTTTCAATCGGCTTCAATTTTGAGGTTATGATATCGCTCATCTTCGCAAAAAAATCCTCGTGAATTATTCTCCACACAATTTTAGAAGCACCGCTGAGTTTAAAAATCGGCGAATTGGCAGGTCTGGTAGAGGAAAATTTCCATTCCGAATAGTGCAAAAGTTCCCTGCGATAATTTTTCTTTACCTCAAGCCATTCTCTCTCCAGCTCATTAAGAAAAATTTTCGTCTCCGCATCGCTTCTTTTCCCTTTGTAATGCTTAATGAAACCAGCTACACCGAAAAGTATAGATTGAATTTTCAAAATTTGTCTTTCATATGTATGAGCGAAGGAATTATCAGCGATGAACCTCAAGGTTAAATTTCGTGCAAGCTTTTGAAATGGCTCTTTGTTCTTTGAATACCCAAGGGCTTCCATAACTTTTTCATAAAGAAGTTGATCCCAAACAAATTTATGTGAAAGCTGGAAAAGAGAATAACCTTTATATGTTGAGAAATAATCTGATGGGGACTCTGCTATCATAAAAAAGTTCTCATCAATTATCTCAGCCAATCTCTCGCTTAAGTTCCTCGCCTTGAAAAACAACCTTGTCAGACCAAGCTTCTTAATCCATTTCAATTTTTCGTCCATTGGGACATTTTTATTAAAAGCATAGCATTTTATCCTTTCATCTCTTTTGATCGCTTTGCTAAACTCATTTATATTGGATATTTCAGCCGTGAGGACGCCTCTGCCAGAAACCGTATAAACAAAGCCATTGTCTGTATCGTCACTGGCAACGACATGGAGTATGACAGTGTTATATCTTTCATCAATGTGATGTTTGTGATTTTTCCAATCAGATGCCTTAAGGTGTATTTCAACATCGCCTCTAAGAATTTTCCCATTTATCTTTATTCTTGCATCTGTGAAGTCAGCCCCATCGCTTGTGTTCATCTCGCCAGAATTTAAAACTTCAATTTTATCCGAATTTTTCGTCCGAAGTTCAAGCTTGTCCCAAAACGAAAGCCAAATTGAATAAAGATATGTTTCATCTATTGCGCGAGGCATTTGAACTTTTTTCATCTATGTATCTCTTGACCTTGTCAAAAAACTCAACCCAGCGCTTTGGATTCTCGCTGTAAACCCTTGAAAGCGAATCAAACTGTTGATAGCTCATTTTTTTAGATTTGAGAAGCGAATCAACCTTTGCTTTCAACAGAAGCGAATCGCTACTAAATTTTTCAGATAAGAGCAAGACCTCGCCATAAACCTCAACAAATTTATCATCGCTTTTTCCCTTGCCCGAACGACAAGAAAAAAATAAAGCTAAAAAGATCAAGCAACAAACCCACTTGAAACCCATTTTAACAAGAAATTTACTTGAGTAAATCTTTAAAGAAGTTCGGTAAAGCGAAAGATGCCCAGTGTATCTGCTCGTTGTAGTACTTAAGTTGAAATCCGGCAACTCTGTTGGGGTTGAAATCCTCCACTGGGTCAAATTTCTTAGAACCAAGAACAAAACTTATAAGACCGCTTGCATATGTTGGGACATTTGCGAGATAAAAACGAACTATTGGAAAGTATTTATTGAAAACGGAATGAATTTTTTTTATCAAGTCGGGGAAAACGAACGGTGATTCCGCTTGCGCGACAACTATACCAAAGTCATTCAAAGCTGAGAAGACATCTTTATAGAAGTTTTCTTCAAAAAGACCAACCGCCGGACCTATTGGGTCTGGCGAATCTATCAAAATGACATCGTAAACGCCATTTTTTGACTTGATGAATTCAACCCCATCTTGAAATATCACCTCAACTCGCTCATCATCAAGATAGGACGATACTTGGGGAAAAAATCTTCTCGCTGCGTTTACAACTTCTTCATCTATTTCAACAAGTTCAATCCTTTCAACTGATTTATGCTTTAAAACTTCTCTTACAACACCGCCATCTCCTCCACCTATAACCAAAACTCTAACTGGATTTGGGTGAGTAAACAACGGCACATGAGCTATCATTTCGTGATAAATAAACTCATCCTTTTCCGTCAGCATTATAAATCCATCAAGCACCAAAACCTTTCCATAATCATAAGATTCAAAAATCTCTATTCTTTGAAAAGGCGTTTCCTTCTCAAAAATTTTGCGCGATATCTTCAACGATAAAGCGGTATTCTCTGGACCGTATTCCGTAAACCAAATTCCTTCGCTGTTACTATTCGGGATGTCAGTATTTACTTCACCTTTCTCCTGCAAGAACCCCTGCCATTATTTTCTTTGTGCTTGTGCTAATGATATTCTCTGATAGACCTCTTTTTACCTCCATGATGTAGGAGGCTTTCGCTTTAAATTTTTCCTTCAGATACTCATAGCTAACATATGGATCAACATCATCCCCACAGGTGAAAACATCAATTGCAGCGTAACCATATTCTGGCCATGTGTGAATTGTCAGATGTGACTCAGCGATCACAACGACACCGCTGACCCCGTGGGGATTGAAAGTGTGAAAAAATGTTTTAACGATCGTCGCCCCTGCAAGCTCAGCCGATTTCGTCAGGATTTTCTCAACAAAAGAAACATCGTTAAGGAGTTTCCTATCACAGTTAAAGAGTTCAATTAAAAGATGCCTTCCTAACGCTTTCAATTTCACCTCCTCCTGTTTTTTAGAGTTTAACTCTAAAATGCAATAATTAATAATAAATTTTTTGTTAAGTTTCAAGTTTTAATTCATTTTATCTGCGATATCTCGTAGAAATACCTGACGAATGTTTTCATACCTCCGGATGCTTGACGCCAATCATAGTTTTCATTCGGTTCATGATAACCGTGCTCTGGCAAACTTAAACCGATGAAGACAATTGGAACTTTCAAATGTTTTTTCATTGTGACAACCGCTCCTATTGAGCCTCCCTCCCTTATAAAAGCTGGCTTCAAGCCGAAACCATATTGAATAGCCCTAACGGCTGCTTCTGCATACGGACCTGTGAATTCACCATAATATGGCTCAAGCGCATTCTCCCTTATAACTTGAACATCAGGGTTCAGTTTCTTAACATAATCCTTCAAAAGTTTAAACACTTTATCCGGTTTCTGATCTGGGACAAGTCGCATGCTTATTTTAACCTCTGCTCGTGGGGGGATAATCGTTTTTATCCCAGGTCCAGTATATCCGCCGACGATACCGTGAACTTCAAATGTCGGCTCAGCCCATATCCTACGCAATATCTCAGCTTTATTCTTAGTCCTTACGCTCTTAAACCCATAAACTTGAATCCAACGCTTGACATCAAATCCTGAAGCGAGGAAGTTTTTCAACTCCTCTTTGGAAAGCTTTCTCACATCCTTATAAAATCCGGGAATTTTAACTTTTCCGGTCTTTGCATCATACAGCTGTGATACAAGTTGACAAAGTTCGCCGATCGGATTTCTGGCTACACCGCCAGTTGTCCCTGAGTGAACATCTTTAGTCCCGGTATCAAGCACAAGACGAGCGCCTTGAAGTCCCCTCAAACCATAAGGTATTGACGGTTTTTCAGGGGAAATCCACAAAGTATCGGAAACAAGAATAGAATCAACCTTTAAATCCGACTTGTTATTTTTGATGAAGTATTCAAAATTCGGGCTTCCATTTTCTTCCTCAAACTCCCATATGAATTTGATGTTTATCGGAATGCCATTTTCAACAGCAAAACGAGCTGCAAAAAGCGCCGTTAAAGCCGGACCCTTATCATCGGTTGTCCCTCGCCCATAGTATTTCCCATTCTCCTTAGTGAACTTAAACGGCTCTCTAACCCATTCAGGTCCACCAGCTGGCTGAACATCAAGGTGATTATAAATTGCAACAGTGGGATTTTTTGAGTCAGTTATATAAGAACCTAAAACGACTGGATTCCCTGGTGTTTCGCACTTCTTTGCATCAAAACCAAACTTCTTTAAAAACTCAACCGCAAGATCAGCTCCTTTCTCAATCTCACCCTTATAAGATGGGTCCATGCTAACTGTCGGAATTTCCACTATTTGCCCGAGCATATCTTCAAATTCATTCCTGACATCCTCAACATAACTTGATAGTTTCTCGGATATGTTCTCCCAGTTTGGAAGTCCATTTGCCATTTTTGTTCCCTTTTTTGGTTTTTAATTTGACCTTGGGTGATAAAGAAAATAAACCTCTTTTAAGTTCTCAATGTTTTTCGCACGGATATAAATTTGAGTCGTTGATATATCAACATGACCAAGCATTTCTTGAACGGCTCTTAGGTCAGCTCCATTTTCAAGAAGATGTGTTGCGAAAGAATGACGCAATGTGTGCGGATGAATTTCTTTTTTAATCCCAGCCATTAGAGCATATTTCTTAACGATTTTCCAAACCGCCATCCTTGTAAATCTCTTTCCTAATCTACTCAAAAATAAAATATCTCCACTTGTAATTTTAACAAATTTCGGTCTAACTTTCAACTGATACTCCCTGATCCATTTGATCGCGGTCTCCCCAATCGGTATCAACCTTTGCTTTGAACCTTTCCCAAAAACCCTAACGACTTCCTTATCTATAAACAAATCCGACTGCTTAAAATTTATTAATTCCGAAACCCTAACCCCAGTTGCATACATAAATTCAAGCATAGCCCTGTCCCTTACGCCTATCTCCGTACTAACATCTGGTTGTTCAAGAAGCGAGAAAATCTCTTCTATCGTTAAAACCTCGGGCAATTTTCTCCTAATCATAGGTCCTTCAATGTCATCAACGGGATAATTTTTTGTGTATGCCACATTCCATAAGAACTTGTGAAATGTCCTTATTGATGATATGTTCCTTGACACACTTGATTGGCTTAATCCAATGCTTTGCAGTTCAGTGATATATCGCTTCACGATTTCCTCGCTCACCCAATCGGGATGTTCTATCCCGTTTTCCTCAAGAAATTTTATATATCTCACCAGATCAATTGAGTAGGAAGATACGGTGTTCTTTGAATAACCTCTTTCAACTTCAATTGATGTCAAAAAATAAGTCAAACTTTTTCGCCAAATCTCGCCTTTTATCTTTTCCCGCTCAAACATAATCACTATTTAACCTTTCTGCTTTTTCTTTGTCTTGTCTTTTCATTTTCAGAAACCTTATCCTTCGTCCTCTCTTTCTCCTGTCCGGGATACTTTATCCTTGGATGGTATAAATTCACAAGAATTTGAACGAAAGCCTTCTTTATCTCTTCAATATCTTTCAAAGTTAAATTTGACTCATCAAGCTGACCATCCTCAATTCGGTTTTCAAAAATTGCATCAACGATCTTCTCTATATTTTCTGGCGTTTTCTCATCAAGCGAGCGGGTTGCTGCTTCAACCGAATCAGCAAGCATAACGATAGCGGTTTCTTTTGAATCTGGCTTTGGTCCCTTATATCTAAAGTCCGACTCCTTGATTTCAACATTTTTGAGTTCCCTTCTCTTCAACGCCTTGCCATAAAAATAGGCAACGAGCGTCGTCCCGTGATGCATAGGGATAAACTTTATTATCTCTGATGGAAGCTTATATTTTTTAGCAAGCTCTTGCCCGTCTTCAACATGGGATATTATTATTTGAACGCTTTGCTCCGGGGTTATAGAAGTGTGAAGTTTTTCTGATTCCATTTGATTTTCAACGAAGAACTCGGGATTCAAAATTTTTCCAATGTCATGATAATAAGCCCCAACCCTTGCAAGAATGGGATTTGCACCTATTGCTTTAGCTGCAGCTTCTGCAAGAGTTGCAACCGCAATGCTGTGATGAAATGTCCCAGGAGCTCTTGCTGAAAGCTCACGCAGAAGAGGATGATTGAAATCGGAAAGCTCAAGAAGGGTGATTTCAGTCATTATTCCAAATATCCTCTCAAAAAAAATCAATAAACCATAAGTTATGATTGGCGAAAGCAATGCATTTGCCCCAGCAAAACCAAACTTCGCAAGAATATTGCTAAAGCTTTCATATTTTTGGAGCGAGAAGCTAGCGATCACAAAAACATAAGCGATAAGTATAAATATGAAACTTCTAAAAATTTGCATCCTATTCCCAATGTTCCTGACGGAATAAATCGCAATTGTTCCGGCTATAAGAGAAGCACTTGTCACATCATAATTGTAACCGACAGCGGAGCCAACTATAAGTGAAATCGCAACCGTCCCCCAAAAGGCAACCCTTGAATCAAAAATTATCGTCAATAACATTGAAGATGAAGGAACAAGCACAAAATAATTTACCTCATTCCCGACCTTTATCTTCGTGATCAAAAACGCAACCAAAATTTGAAATAAGAAAAGCGCATCTATCAATAAAAGAAGTTTATTGTCAAAATAAATTTTTTTCCGATACATATAAATGTAAAGCCAAAAAATCGCAAGAACACTTCCTGTAAAAACAAATCGTCCAAGGTCTTTAAGAATTTTACCAGCGCCGATACCACGCTCCTTTTGCGCCTTTTTCAATGACTCAAGTTTTAAATATGCCTCTGGCGTAACAATTTCATGTCTTGAAATTATCTTCTCGTTTTCCCTAACGATTCCAACCGTCTTTAAAATTTTTCCCTTTTCCCGCTCCAATAGTTCCTCTGTCTCCCCTTGATTGAAAATTAAATTGGGCTTTACAAAGGAAAAAAGAATTTTTGACATCAAATCAAAAGCACCTGTGTCAACCAAAGCAATTTCCCCAAAATTTCTCTTTGATAATTCCTTCGCCACTTCAAGGCATTCGCCTAAATCGTAAAACTTTCCCTGCCTATAAATCTCCTCAAACCTTCCCTTTCTCAAGACAATCTCGTTCCTTCTCAAAGATGTCCTCGGTATTGAAATAACCCCAGCAGAGGAATAAATCAAGGATAGATATGTCTCCCCCGTTATTTTAAACTTACCGACATCAAAATATCCAACTCTATTCAAGTACTCAATCCTTTCAATTTCATCAGCCGAAATTTTATTCAATAGTTTCACCCTTAATCTTTCAATTTCCACCGAATCGCGAGCGCTCACATGTTTAAATTTCTTTATGTCAAGATACGATTTTAAATCAGTTATGAACGCCTCAAATTCCTTTTTCTGCTCTTCAACCACCGTTGTATCAACATCAAAAATGAAATAAACCTGCGAATATACCTTGTTTATCTCCTCCTGATACTGTTCCTCGCTCTTGTAAATAGGGAAAGAGAAAGGGGCAACGACATCATCATAAAGCCAAACGCTTCCAATCTCATACTTATAATCAATTCCATAAGGGGATGGGAACATTATAACAACGGTGAAAGGGATCAAAAGGAAAATAAGAAACTTTAAAGTTAAATCACTTAAAAAAATCCCTTTTATTTTGCCGAAAAATTCCCTCATGGGTTTGTTCTTTTCTTTGAATCAAGCAAAATTTCAAGAAACTCACCAACACCATCTTCATCATTTGTCCTTGAAGTCACATAGTCAGCGTTAAACCTTACCTCTGCCACCGCATTTCTCATTGCAACAGAAACTCCGACGCTTTTCAAAAATTCAATATCATTGTAAAAATCACCAATGCCTGCGATTTCTCTGCGCTTCAATTTGAAAAACTTTCGGACATATTTCAATCCCGTCGCCTTTGAAATTCCCCTGCGCTTCACCTCAAGATATGTAAGATGATCATATTTAAGGGATGGATAAATTGTAGTTGATATATTTGAAAAGAAAGGCGGTTCAAGCTTATGCGCAACTTTATAAAGGATATAATTCCTATCTGAACTTAAAACAACTCGGAGGACCTTATCAGTATAATCATAGTAAGAGTCAACTTCCATTGTCTCTGCTTCAAGATTTCCAATATAGGATGGGAAAATTGTGTTCTCAGGCGTGTAAATGACTTTATCCTCAGAATAAAAAAGTATATTGACGAAAAATCTCTCTGCAAGTTCAAGCGCCTTTAAAACCTTTTTCTCGGGAAGATAAAATGCTTTTATCGTCCCCCCTTCAGGAAACTTAACTAAAGCCCCATTTAACGAAACTATCGGGTCATCAACACCAAGCATTTTAGCATACTTTACAGACGCGGAATGAACGCGTCCTGTTATAAGCGTAAATTTAACCCCGTGTTCCTTCAATTCTTTAACCAGTTGAATTGTTCCCTCACCAACTCTATTATCTGAAGAAAGTAAAGTTCCGTCAATGTCACAGGCAACGAGCTTGATATCCTTTAATCTTTTTTTAAGCTCATCAAGTTCAACCTTCGCCACAGCTTATGACTAATTTTTTTCAAAAATTTAGCAAAAAAAGACGAATAAAAAAAGATATGAAAACCCACGATTTGAGGATTTCCTGAAATTTTTGTTAATTATAAATAAAAATCTTGAAAACTTATGGAAAACTTATCTCTGATAACGTTAAGCATTCTTCTCCTAACCGCCTATATTCTGGATTTAACATTATCAAGGATACAAATACCACCTGTTATCATACTGCTTTTAATAGGATGGTTTATATCACAGATTTTCTTTTTGCTTAATATCACCGACATCCCAAACTTTCAAAATCTCCTCCCAATTATGGGAACGCTTGGGCTTATACTTATAGTTCTTGAGGGTTCATTTGAACTTAAAATTGAAAGAGATAAAATCAAATATATCATACGTTCCATGACCTCAGCGCTTCTATCGGTCATAATCATTATCTTTTCTTTGTCCTTAATTTTCCACATAATTTTTCAAACTGAATTTAAAAAAGCCCTAATAAATACTGTCCCGCTTTCAGTCATAAGCAGTTCAATCGCTATACCGAGCGCATCAAATCTTACAACACATCTTCGCGAGTTTGTCATCTATGAGTCAAGTTTATCCGACATCTTGGGAATAATTTCTTTTAATTTCATATCACAAGCCGTGGAAAGTTTTGACTTGAGTACAATCTTTTCAATGCTCTTTCAACTCTTACTGATGGTCTTAATTTCAATTTCATCAACCGCTTTTTTGATATCCCTGCTTGGCAAGTTAAACCACCCCGTTAAATTTATCCCGCTGATTTTGATGATCATTTTGATATATTCAATTGCGAAAATCCTTCATCTGCCAGCGCTTATATTTATTCTAATTTTTGGGCTTTCGCTCGCCAACTTCAACAAGATTCATCGTTCCCTGAACTTGAAATTTGTAAAACTTGAGGAAGTGGAAGAAGAGATCGGGAAATTTCAAAATCTTGTCATTGAATTAACCTTCCTCGTGAGGTCATTCTTCTTTCTATTGTTTGGATACACCCTGGAAACAAAAGAAATACTCAAACCCGAGGTTCTCCTCTTAAGCGTCGTGATAACAGCGCTTATAATCGGGACGAGATATTTGACCTTAAAAATAGTTGGAGAACAAATCATCCCATTGATTTACATTGCCCCACGTGGTCTGATAAACATTTTGCTCTTTATCTCAATCTCACCAAACTTAGGGATACCTAAAATAAATCAAGCGCTTATAACACAAGTCATCATTCTAACAAACCTTTATATGGTGTTCGGCTTGATCAAATCATCAAGAGAGAAGGGAACGCAAAGTTTTTAAGATACTTTTTGAGGTTGACGACCTTGGGTCTTTGAGATGTTTTTTCCCCTTTGAACCGAACCGATATATTGCTCTATTATTGATAGCAATTCATTTTTTCCAACACCGGTAATGGCTGAAAAAGTTACAAATTGCTGACAATACCTAAGCTTTCCAAACGCATTTTTTATCATTTCCACCTGTCTTGCGATTTTACTTCTTGCGATTTTGTCAATTTTCGTTATCACGATAACATATGGGATCTTGAAATAATCAAGCCAACCAGCCATCATTTTGTCAAGTTCGGTGGGCTCGTGTCTTGCATCTACAATGTGAAGGACGAGTTTGAGTTGTTCCCTTCCGCCCAAGTAATTTTCAATCAATTTGCTCCATCCAGCTTTAACATGTTCTGGCACTTTTGCATAACCATAACCGGGTAAATCAACGATATAAAACGACTCGTTTATGAGGAAGAAATTTATCGTTTGTGTTTTCCCCGGGGTTGAACTAACGAAAGCGAGGTTCTTTTTATTGCAAATTTTATTTATCAAGGACGATTTTCCAACATTTGACCTTCCAACTAGAGCCACTTCGGGGAGACCATCCGTTGGGAGTTGTCTTATATCGGAAAGGGAGGCTATAAACCTTGCTGATGTTATTTTCATATTCTTTAGGGGATATGTTTTTTAAACGACAAGCGGGGCGTTTTAACCCCGCTTAAAACCTATCATTATTGAGTTGTTGCTTGTTCTGTCGGTTGAGTTTCAACTTTCTTTTCTTTCTTAGGCTTGACCATTCCCGTTCCGATGTTGTAATCAACCAATTCAAGGACGGCAAGTTCAGCTGAGTCCCCACGTCTAAAACCAAGGCGGACAACCCTCGTATAACCCCCTGGTCTATCCATAACCCTCGGTGCTATCTCATCAAATAATTCTTTCAACGCTTTTCTATTTTTGATAAATCTCGCCACAAGACGTCTTGCATGGATATCCCCTCGCTTCGCTTTTGTTATAAGTTTTTCAGCAAATCTTCGCGCTTCCTTTGCTTTTGCAACAGTTGTCACAATCCTCTTATGGAGAAAAAGAGAAGTTGCAAGCGCTGATAAAGTCGCCTTCCTGTGACTATGTGTCCTTTTTAGCTTTCTTCCCTTCTTTAAGTGTCTCATTGAAAGTCATCCAGAATTATTTTTTTAATCCTGATACTTGTCAACATCAAAACCGAAATAAAGTCCGTAACTTTCAATCGCGCTCTTTATCTCATTTAAAGCGGTCCTTCCAAAATTTCTGAAGCTTAAAAGTTGATTTTCGTTGTATCTGACAACATCACCAATGGTGTTAATCCCATTTTGTTTCAGAGCGTTGAATGTGCGAACTGTAAGCCCAATGTCCTCTATAGGTGTTTTCAAAATTTTCTTTATCCTTTCCTTCTCGGGTAAACCTTCGTCTTTTATTATATCTGCTGGTTGTGCTTTCGGATGAAGTTCCACCACGATTTCAAAATGTTCCTTCAAAATTTTAGCTGCTAGAACTAACGCATCGTCAGGAGTTATTGAACCGTCCGTTTCAACCTCAATTGTAAGTTTTTCATAATCTCCCCTTTGTTTCAAGCGAACATTTTCAATAAAATATCTGACATTTTTAATCGGCGTAAAAATAGCATCAAGAAGAATTATACCTGGTTCTGGCTTAACGGGTGGCGCTGGCCCAAGCATCTCAATTTCTTCGGAAGGAACATATCCTTTACCATAACCAATCCATAGGTCCATCTCAAACTCAACATTACCAGTTATTTCAGCAATATGATGATCTGGATTCAAAATTTCTATACCTGAATTTTGTTTCTGTAAATCCCCTGCTTTAAATTCACAAGGACCCTTGACGAGAACATTTATTTTTTTAAGTGATTTCTCAAGCAGTTTAAATCTCACGCCTTTTAAATTCAAGACGATATCAGCTACATCCTCAACAACACCTGGAATTGTTGAGAATTCATGCAATACACCTCCTATCTTGACAGCAACGAAAGCATAACCTGGGATAGAGGAGAGCAAAACCCTTCTTAAAGCATTTCCTATCGTAACGCCATATCCTCTTTCAAGTGGTTGTAAAATAAATCTTCCAAAAGTATTTGAATAACTCGCCTCGTCCATCACCACATTTTCTGGAAAAGTTAACAAAATGTTTGGCATTTCTGTCCTTTATAACTTAATTTTTATTTGGAATAAAGTTCAACGATCAATTGTTCGTTCACATTTACAGGTATTTCAGAACGTTCAGGTGTATACATAAAAACACCGCTTAAATTCGCCTTATTAAGCTGAAGCCAAGGGACAAGCGATGTCTCTGTAACTCTCCGGAGAGAATTATGGATAATTTCCAGTTCTTTGCTTTTATCTCTGACTCTTATCTCGTCACCCGGCTCAACAAGATAAGATGGTATATCAACGACTTTACCGTTCACAAGGATATGTCTGTGTTTCACAAGTTGCCTTGCAGCTTTTCTTGAAGGGGCAAATCCAAGCCGATAAACAACATTGTCAAGTCGCCTTTCAAGTATCTTTATTAGATTTTCACCCGTTTTGCCTTTTTGTTTAGTCGCCATTTCAAAATATCTTCTAAATTGTCTCTCAAAAACACCGTAAATTCTACGAAGCTTTTGCTTTTCCCTGAGCTGAATTCCATACTCAGACAACCTCGCTCTTCTGTAAGGACCATGCTGTCCGGGTGGATAATTTTTCTTTTCAAGCGGACATTTCTCCGTATAACATTTCTCACCCTTCAAGTAAAGTTTCATTCTCTCTCTTCTGCATAGCTTGCAAACTGGACCTGTGTATCTTCCCATGATTTTTCAATTTTTAATTTTTTAAACTCTTCTTCTCTTCGGTGGTCTGCAACCATTATGTGGAATTGGAGTGACATCACGGATCGTCAAAATTTCAAGCCCAGCTGTTTGAAGAGCGCGAATTGCCGCTTCTCTTCCCGAGCCTGGACCTTTGACAAGAACATCAACTTTCCTTACACCAAGATTATACGCCTCTTTCGCAGCCGCTTCAGCAGCAAGCTGAGCAGCAAAAGGTGTCCCCTTCTTCGTCCCCTTGTAACCAATCCTTCCACCAGATGACCAAGCTAAAACATTACCATATCTATCGGTTATCGTCACAATTGTATTGTTAAAGGTCGCCTTAATATGCGCTATTCCGTGAGCATCAACTTGAATTTTCTTCTTTTGCTTTTTCGTCTTAGCCAATTTAAACCTCCGAAATTATTTTTTACTTTTTAGCTGTTGCCTTCTTCTTCCCTGGCACTGTCTTCCTCTTACCTTTTCTCGTCCTCGCATTAGTCCTTGTTCTCTGACCCCTGACAGGCAAGCCGCGACGATGTCTTAAACCGCGATAACAACCTATATCCATAAGACGCTTTATGTTCATCTGAATTTCAGCCCTTAAAGCCCCTTCAACTTTATACTCAGTGTTTATAATATCCCTGATCTTACTTATCTCCTCATCTGTAAGCTCGCCTATTTTCTTCATCGGGTCAACACCCGCTTTCTCAAGAATTTTAAGTGCTGAACTCCTACCTATGCCATAAATGTAAGTTAAAGCGATAAAAGCCCTTTTATTTCTCGGCAATTCAACACCCGCTATTCTTGCCATAGTTTAACCTTGCCTTTGTTTGTGCTTTGGATTCTTTTTGCAAACAACTCTAACAACGCCCTTGCGCTTGATAATCCTGCAGTGCTCACAAATTTTTTTAACAGAGGAGCGAACTTTCATAGTCTCATCCCAAAGTTTTATTTGTACCTATAAACTATCCTTCCTTTCGTTAAGTCATATGGAGAGAGTTCAACCTGAACTTTATCACCAGGCAAAATTTTTATAAAATGAATTCTCATTTTTCCTGAAACATGAGCTATAACTTCGTGTCCAGTGTCAAGCTTCACCTTAAAAGTCGCGTTCGGCAACGCCTCCAAAACCACTCCATCAACTTTTATGCCCTCCTGTTTCGCCATCACAAAGTTAAAATCTCTGGTTTTCCTTTTCTAACAACGATTGTATGTTCAAAATGAGCCGATGGTAAGCCATCAAGCGTGTAAACAGTCCAACCATCGCTTCCAAAGTAAACTTGCCAAGTTCCGGCATTCACCATCGGTTCAATCGCAAGCGTCATACCTTCACGCAATTTAATGCCCTTCCCTTTTTGTCCAAAGTTTGGGACCGCGGGTTCTTCGTGTAATCTTTTACCTATACCATGCCCAACAAGGTCCCTGACAACAGAAAATCCCTGCGACTCAACATAATTTTGAATTGCATAACCAATGTCAAAAAGATGATTTCCATCAACCGCCTGTTCAATTCCAATGTAAAGCGCCTCCTCAGTAACCTCCATTAATCTTCTTTTTTCTCCATTCACATTACCAACGGCAAATGTCCTAGCAGCGTCACCATAAAATCCATTTTTATAAGCACCAACATCTATTGAAACTATCTGACCTTCGCGCAAAATTTTATCGCTTGTTGGAATCCCGTGAACGACTTCGTCATCAATTGAAACACAAATCGTTGCCGGATAAAGATTTTTCTTATCAAACCCGTATCCTTTAAAAGCAGGTTTTGCACCTTGTGAAAGTATGAAATCCTCGGCTATTTTATCAAGTTCATATGCTGAAACTCCCGGTTTTATGTACTTGCCCAACAATCTCAATGTATCCGCAACTATTTTACAAACCTCTCTCATCAAATCTATTTCCTTTTCACTCTTTATGCTCACTCCCTTAATAGCCAACTCTACTTTTTATTCTACCTGTTTTCATAAACCCATCATAATGACGCATCAAAAGATATGTCTCAATTTGCTGAAGTGTATCAAGTGCAACTCCAACAACTATCAACAAGCTTGTCCCACCAAAGAAAGAAGCCATCGTCGGTGAAACTCCAAGTCGGATCATAAAACCAGGCAATATTGCTATTACTGCAAGAAATATCGCTCCCGGCAGAGTTATCTTCGTGAGTATATTATCAATGAAATCAGCGGTATTCTTCCCAGGTCTTATCCCCGGGATAAATCCACCCTGTTTTCTCATCGTGTCAGCTATGTCTTGCGGATTAAAAACAATCGCTGTATAAAGGTAAGTGAAGAAAATCACAAGCAACGCATAGATAAAACTATACCAGAAAGATGTATAATTAAAGTTTGCTGCAAACTCTTGAAGCGATTCACTCTGAGGGAAAAAGGTTATGATAGTGCTCGGCAAAAACATAACCGATTGAGCAAAAATTATAGGCATTACACCTGCTGCATTAACTCTAATTGGGATATACTGGGTCACGCCACCATAAACTCTTCTTCCCACAACCCTTTTTGCATATTGAACAGGAATTCTACGCGTCCCAGTGGTGACGAATATGACAAGAGCTACAACCAAAACCATTCCAGTGATTATAAGCAACTCTTCAATTATACTCCTTGAGCCAGTTTTTATCATTTGAAATTCTTCAAGCAAAGCGTTTGGGAAACGAGCGATTATTCCAACGAAAATTATCAACGAGATACCATTTCCGATTCCTCGTTCTGTGATTTGTTCACCAAGCCACATTATAAAAATTGTCCCGGCAGTTAAAATAAAAACCGTACTTATAATAAACCCAATACCTTTAACTGCCTCTGGAACTATCGGAAGTCCTCCTGGGGTTGTCATATTCATCAATCTTATGCTCACTCCCCATGCTTGCAAAGCAGCAACTAAAACCGTTCCCTGTCTTGCATATTGTTCAAGTTTTCTGCGACCTTCTTCACCTTCTTGCTGTAGCTTTCTAAAATATGGAACAACAGCACCAAGCAGCTGCAAAATAATCGCAGCACTTATATAAGGCATTATCCCAAGCGCAAAAACAGCAGCGTTTTGAAAAGCGCCTCCCGCAAAAAGATCGTATAGTGCAAAAAGTGAATTTTGTGATTGACTCCTTATCACCTCGGCGAGAAGCGATGCATCAACACCAGGCAAAGTTATATGGGCTCCGACTCTGACAACCGCAAGCAAAGCAATAGTAAAGAGAATCCTATCACGAAGCTCCTCAATCTTGAAGATGTTTCTGAGATTTTCAACTAATTTACTCATAGTTTCAACGCCTTGCCTCCTATTGCTTGTATCTTTTGTAATGCTGATTTACTGAAAGCGTGCGCTGAAATTTCAAGAGCAACTTTTAATTCTCCATCACCAAGTATCTTAACCGGAAGCGTTCTCTTTGAAACAGCTCCAACTTCATAAAGCAACTCTGGCGTAACCTTCGCATCGGGCGAAATTTTACCTTTGTCCACCAACTCCTGAAGACGACCTAGATTCACCACTTGGTACTCAACTTTAAATGGATTTCTAAAACCTCTCTTTGGTATCCTCCTTATAAGTGGCATTTGACCGCCTTCAAACCAAGCGGGTATGCTAGCACCAGACCTTGACTTTTGCCCTTTATGTCCACGAGTTGATGTACCTCCGTGCCCAGAACCTTGTCCCCTTCCGATCCTTTTCTCTTTTTTCCTTGAACCGGGTGCTGGCTTTAAATTGCTCAAGATATTAGGCATTTTCTCCTCCGTCTTCTATTTCTTCTACAACTACAAGATGTTTAACCTTATTTATCATACCACGAATCACAGGCGAATCATAATGAATCACCGTTTTGTGCGGTTTACCAAGTCCAAGTGCCCTTATAGTCCTGCGCTGTTTCTCTGGAGTTCCGATTATACTTCTCACTTGTGTGATTTTAAGTTTTTTCGCCATCTTGCAAAACTCAGTTTAAATTTTTACAAGTGAATCAGATTCAAAAAGCTCTTTTAATGTCATACCTCTTTTTCTTGCCATCGTGTGAGCGTCAATCATACTGCTCAAAGCCTTGAGAGTTGCTTTTGTAGTGTTGTGCGGATTTGTCGAGCCGAAACATTTAGTTAAAACATTTTGCACACCCGCAAGTTCAAGCACTGCTCTTACGGCTCCACCAGCAATTATACCAGTTCCCGGAGCAGCCGGCTTAATTAGAACTTTTGATGCGCCAAATTTCGCAACTATCTCATGAGGAACAGTCCCATTTACAATTGGAACTTCAATTATATTTTTCTTCGCATTTTCGCTCGCCTTTTGGATAGCATCAGTAACCTCACGCCCCTTACCAAGCCCAACACCCACATGTCCATTTTTATCTCCAACAACAACAATAGCACTAAAACGGATTCTCTTACCACCTTTAACGACTTTCGCAGTCCTATTAATCGCAACAAGCTTTTCCTTTAAACCTTCAAGCTCCGATGGTTTAACTTTTTTTACCTTCGGCAATTTCCCAATTTCAATTTTGTTTTAAAATATCAAACCACCTTCACGAGCTGCTTCAGCAAGCGCTTTAACTCGCCCGTGATATTTATAACCATTTCTGTCAAAAACAACTTTAGTAATTCCTTTCTCAAGCGCCTTTTTCGCAAGAGCTAAACCAACAATTCTGCTAACCTCTGTCTTTGTCTTCACCTCTTTAACCTTATCTCTTATCTCCTTTGACAAACTTGACATTGCAACAAGCGTATGACCCTTCGTATCGTCAATTATTTGCGCATAAATATGTTTTAAACTCCTATAAACCGACAATCTTGGTCTTTCTGGTGTCCCGAAAATTTTTGACCTAACACGCTTGCGAATTTTCTCCCTGCGAATCTTCTTCTTTTCAAATTCTCGCTTTATCATCTGTTAAATTTAACCAATTTTATTTTAAATTCCGAACGAGGTTACGCCCTGAAAAGGACCCGCCTCGTTCATCAAACTACTTACCAGCTGACTTTCCTGCCTTCATTCTTATAACTTCGCCCTCGTAGCGAATCCCTTTGCCTTTGTATGGCTCAGGGGGTCTGAAAGAACGAATTTTCGCCGCAACCTGCCCAACAAGTTGCTTGTCAATACCACTTACAACTATATTCGTCGGCTGCGGAACCTCAACCTTCACACCATCAGGTGGAATAAAAATTATCGGATGGGAATAACCCAGATAAAGAACCAACGCCTTCCCTTTCAACTCAGCCCTGTATCCAATGCCGACTATCTCAAGCTTTTTAGTATAACCTTCCGTGACCCCAACAATCATATTATTTATCAACGATCTCCACAATCCATGAAGCGCCTTATCAATCCTCGTATCGCTTTTCCTCTTAACCAAAATTTGATCAGAACTAATTTCAACCTCTATCCTCGGATGAACTTGAGCTGTAAGCTCACCTTTGGGACCTGAAACCTTTATAACGCCATTGCTTTTTTCAACCTTGACACCTTTAGGTATCGGTATCGGCTTCCTACCAACTCTTGACATTTTCTTAACCGAAAATTTATTTTAAACCAAAACTTAAGATTTCCCATATCACAGCTACAACTACCGCTGTATATGCGATTGTTGTCCCGACCATCCGCCTGATTAAACTTACCTTTGAACTTTCTATCCTATCTATCAACCCGTTTCTCAAAGCCTCATTCTCATCTTTCAATCCACCCCTTGAAGCTTCAATCTCACTTCTCACAAATTCAATTCTTCCTATTAAATCACTCTTTGTCATTTCCATTCTCTCAATCATCTCGCTACGCAAAGTTCCGATTTTCTCCATCAAATCTGTTTTATCCCTTTCCGTCTTTTCATATAAAATTTCTCTGACATCGCTTATCACTCCATCATATAAACCTTCAAGTCGCGAGACCCTTTCTGCTAATTCTTCAAGTGTAGTTGACATTGAAATTTCTCACTTGTTTTTACTTTTCACCAAACATAACATATAACTTCTCCGCCGACTCTCTCCTTCCTCGCACGCCTATCGGTCATAACTCCTTTTGAGGTTGACAGAATAGCAATCCCGAGTCCATTCAAAACCCTCGGAATTTCCTCAACACCAACATAAATCCTTCTTCCCGGTTTACTAACGCGGACAAGGTTCGTAATTGCTGGCTCACCGTCCTCTGCGTACTTCAAATAAATCCGCAAAATTCCTTGTTTCCCATCTTCAATAACCTCATATCCATTTATAAACTTTTGCTCAAGCAAAATCTGAGCTATCGCTCTCTTAAGCTTTGAAGAAGGGGCTTCAACAACCTTATGTCTTGCTCTAACAGCATTTCTAATTCTCGTCAGGAAATCCGCAATTGGATCTGTCATCATAGATTCCTTAAACTGTTAATTTTTACCAACTTGCTTTTCTAACGCCAGGGATTTTCCCCTCAAGCGCTAATTTTCTAAAACAAATCCTGCAAAGCCCGAACTTTCTGTAATAACCTCTAGGTCTTCCACAAATTGAACAACGATTTCTTTTTCTCACCTTATACTTCGGTTCTCTTTTCGCCTTTTGAATTGATGCCTTGCGTGCCAAATTAATCTCTTTAAATTTTGTTTTTATGCAACCGCTTTCTCTTCAACAACAACTTCCCGTTTCCTAAACGGCATACCAAACAATCTCAACAGCTCATACGCCTCTTCATCTGTTTTCGCAGTCGTAACAATAGTAATATCCATTCCGAAAATCCTCTCAACTTCATCAACATTTATTTCAGGGAAAATTATATGTTCCTTAATCCCAAGGGTATAATTCCCTCTCCCATCAAACGATTTATCCGACAAACCGCGAAAATCCCTTATCCTCGGAATAGCTGCATTTATCAATCTATCAAGGAACTCATACATACGCTCGCGCCTCAAAGTTACCTTGCATCCAATAGCCATACCAGCTCTTAACTTAAAGTTTGAAATTGACTTCTTTGCTCTTCTTATAACTGGCTGTTGTCCGGTTATCTTCGCTAACTCTTTCATCGCCATCTCAAGCAATTTCGGGTCCTGGGTTGCTTGACCAACTCCCATATTGACAACAATTTTAACAAGGCGAGGAACTTGCATCACACTCTTATAGCCAAACTTCTTCATCATCTCAGGTATTATGACATCACGATACAATTTCTTCAACCTCGGGACAACTTTTTCCTGAGTTTCCTCAACTTCTTGTATTTCTTGCTCTTGTTTTTTCTTTTTTTCCTTTGCCATCTTTCAAAATCCTAAATTTTTTAATTAAAACATTTCACCACACTTTTTACAAACTCTCATCTTTGCCTTTTTACCGTCACTTGAGACAAGTTTTGTATGACCAACCCTTGTCGCCTGACCGCACTTTGGACATACAAGCATCACATTTGAAACATGAATTGGCGCCTCCATTTCAATTATTCCACCTTGCGGATATTTCGGCGACTTTCGCACATGCTTTTTAACAATGTTCACACCCTCAACAAGGACTCTTTCCCTTTCGGGGAAAACTTTTAAAACTTTACCAATTTTACCCTTGTAATTTCCAGCGATTACTTTTACAACATCGTTTTTCTTAATGTTCATCCTCTCTCAAAAATTAAATTTTTATATGACTTCAGGTGCAAGCGAAATAATTTTCATAAACTGCTTCTCCCTTAACTCCCTCGCAACGGGTCCGAAAATTCTTGTTCCTCTCGGCTCACCATATTTGTCAAGTAAAACAACAGCGTTTTCATCAAATCTGACATATGAGCCATCCTTTCTTCTTATTTCCTTTTTTGTACGAACGACGACAGCCCTTGTCACTTCTCCTTTTTTAATTGGCGCTCCTGGGATTGCGCTCTTGACTGAGACAACTATTATGTCTCCAACCGTTGCTGTTAATCTTTGATGTTGACCTATAATTCCGATGCAACGGACCTTCTTAGCGCCTGAATTATCCGCCACCACAAGGTCAGTTTCTCTTCTTATCATAGCAAATCCAGAATTTTATTTTGCCCTTTGGATTATTTCAACAAGACGCCACCTTTTATGCCTGCTCAAGGGTCTCGTTTCCATGATTTTAACAATATCACCGATATTACACTCGTTGTTCTCATCGTGTGCCATAACCTTCGTCGTCCTCACATAAACCTTTTTATAAAGTGGGTGCATAACTTTCCTTTCAATAGCAACAACTATCGTCTTATTCATCTTGTTACTGACAACTCTCCCAATTCTAACTTTCCTTTGTCCTCTCTTCGGTTTCTCAGGCTGTGTTTGCTCCTGTTGTTCTTGAATTCTCTCTTCGCTCATCAAGCAACCTTACTTTTTGTTTTCTCCCTTTCAATTTCTCTCTCCCTTAAAATTGTCTTCATCCTCGCTATATCTTTGCGTATCATCTTAAAGCGATGCGGTTTCTCAAGTTGACCTAATGCTTTCTGAAACCTCAAATTAAAAAGTTCCTCCTCCAACTCCTTTATCCTTTGCTTTATTTCCTCATCGGAAAGCTGTCTTATTTCACTTGGTTTCATCTCAATGTTATAAAATTTTATTTTTAACCGCCTGTTTCCATTCTCGCAACAAACTTCGTCTTTATAGGCAACTTATCAGCTGCAAGTTTCAATGCTTCCTCAGCCACATCCCTGCTAACTCCACTGATTTCAAACATTATCCTACCTGGTTTTACAACAGCGACCCAACCTTCAACATTTCCTTTTCCCTTTCCCATACGTGTCTCAGCTGGTTTCTTTGTGTATGGTTTATCTGGGAAAATTCTAATCCAAATCTTTCCGCCTCTTTTTAATGTCCTTGAAATTGCAACACGAGCCGCTTCTATCTGCTTATTTGTGATCCAAGCTGGCTCAAGCGCCTTTAAGCCGTAATCTCCAAAAGCAAGGGTTGAAGCCCGATATGATTTACCCTTCAAACGACCTCTCTGTTGTTTCCTATATTTAGTCCTGCTTGGCATTAACATAACCTTAAAACCTCACAAATTAATTTTAACGAAGTTGAACTCTCTTTCCTAAAACCTCTCCCTTGAAAATCCAAACCTTAACACCAATTTTCCCATAAATCGTCAACGCTTCTGCAATTGCAAAATCAATGTCCGCCCTTATCGTATGCAGTGGAACTCTTCCTTCAAGATACCACTCACTTCTTGCAATTTCAGCCCCAGCCAATCTTCCCGAACACATCACCTTAATTCCCTGTGCTCCCATCCTCATAGCAGCTGTAACTGCTGCTTTCATCGCCCTCCTATAAGAAACCCTGTTTTCAATTTGAGCTGCTATCGCCTCAGCCACAAGGTAAGCATCAAGTTCGGGACGCTTAATCTCAACAACTTCAATTTTAACTTCCTTTTTGGTCAAATGCTTCAACTCCGCCTGCAATTCGTCTATATCTTTTCCACCCTTACCTATAACCATTCCCGGTCTTGACGTATGAACCTTAATCTCAATTTGCCTTGTCTTCCTGTCAATTATAATTCTTGAAACACCGCTTCTTTTGAGACGAGCCCTCAGGTAATTCTGAATCATTATATCCTCTTGAAGCTTTTCAGCGAAGTTCTTATCATCAAACCAATGAGCATCCCAATCCCTTATGATTCCAAGCCGAAAACCTATCGGGTGTGTTTTCTGTCCCAAGACGCCTCCACCTTGCTACTTTGTTTTTGATTTGTTCTTTTCTCTTTCAGATTTTTCAGCAACAACTATAGTCAAATGATTGCTTCTTCTTCTGATGATATAAGCCCTCCCAAATGGAGCTGGCAAAATTCTCTTCAACATTGGTCCAGGGTCAACATATGCTGCTTTGACATAAAGGTCCGATAAATCAACTCTCCTTTCTGTCTCCTTGTTCATGAAATTCGCAACCGCAGAGCGTAAAACTTTTTCCGCAATTTTAGCCGCGCGCTTCGGAGTGTAATGTAAAATGTTCAATGCCTCATCAACTGACTTACCTCGTATAAGGTCAATCACAACTCTCATCTTCCTTGGAGAAGATGGTATATACCTTGCCACTGCCTTCGCTTCCATTTCTATGTCCGAATTTACTTTTTCATTTTACTTGCTTTTTCCGCCTTTGTCCCAGGATGACCTCTAAAGGTTCGCGTTGGAGCAAACTCACCGAGTTTATGTCCAACCATATTTTCGGTTATATAAACTGGAATGAACTGTTTCCCATTGTGAACCGCAAATGTAAAGCCAACGAATTCCGGGATTATAGTGCAATCACGCGCCCAGGTCTTTATAACTTTCTTCTGACCCGTCTTTAACATCTCTTGAACTTTCTTTAAAAGTTTCTTATCAACATAAGGACCTTTTTTAAGCGAGCGAGCCATATTCTAAAAGTTCGGTTTATTTTTTCTTTCTCCTTGCAACAATATATTTATCCGACGCCTTGTTCTTCTTTCTTGTTTTCTTTCCCTTCGTATGCCAACCCCAAGGTGAAACCGGATGCGGATTTCCTTGTGGCGCTTTACCCTCACCACCTCCATGAGGATGATCAACCGGGTTCATCGCAACACCACGAACATAAGGTCTTCGCCCAAGCCAACGAGCCCTACCAGCTTTACCTATAGTTATATTCTCATGATCAAGATTTCCAACAATTCCAATCGTCGCATAACAATTCAAATGAATCTTCCTTAATTCACCCGATGGCAAACGCAACAGGGCGTAATCTCCCTCCTTCGCCATAACCTGCGCATATGTGCCTGCACTTCTTGCTATCTGCCCACCCTTACCGGGACGAAGTTCAACATTGTGAACAAATTCACCCACAGGTATATTTCTCAACGGAAGCGCATTACCAACTTTTATCTCAGCATCCGGTCCAGACATAACCATGTCTCCAACCTTCAAGCCATCCGGTGCAATTATATATCTTTTCTCACCATCAACATAATGCAGAAGCGCAATCCTCGCACTTCTATTCGGATCATATTCTATAGCCGCAACCTTCGCCGGTATCCCAATTTTATCTCTTTTGAAATCAATTATCCTGTACATCCTCTTATGACCACCGCCACGATGCCTTACTGTAATTCTTCCTTGATTGTTCCTTCCAGCATGCTTCTTTAAAGGGACAACAAGCGATTTCTCCGGCTCGGTCTTTGTTATATCAGAAAAATCCGAAACAGTGTAAAACCTTCTTCCCGGAGTTGTTGGCTTAAATGATTTTACTGGCATTCCAATAGCTCCTCAATTTTTTAAATGTTCTCAAATATATCAATCTTATACCCTGGCTCAAGCACAACAATTGCCTTCTTCCAATCCCTACGCTTTCCTTCAAATCTCCCTCGCCTTGTCAACATAAACTTCCTCTTTCCCTTAACGATCATAGTACGAACCTTCTTAACCTTAACATTAAACCTTGCCTCAACCTCTTTCTTTATCTCAATCTTATTAGCATTCATCGCAACCTCAAAGACATACTGATTGTTCTCCCTCAAAATCGTTGATTTCTCCGTAACTATAGGTCTAATTAAAACACTTGGCATTTTCTCTCAAAAATTAATTTTCACTCGGTAAATGTACTTTGCAAAACATCAACAGCGCTTTTTTGAATCAAGATCATTTGATTGTTCAAAATATCATATGTTGATGCCTTGTATGCTTCAAGGATATTAAGCCCTGGTATATTTCTCCCGGACTTATAAACATTAACATCTGTCTTCGCTGTCAAAAGCAAAACCTTTTTATTCAAAAGATTGAACGCCTTTAAAATCTCAATCATTTGTTTCGTTTTTGGCTGTTCAAATGTAAAGTCCTCAACAACTATAATTTGTTCATCTTTAAGCTTATACGATAGAGCCGACTTTCGTGCAAGCTGTTTAACTTTCTTCGGCAAATCCAGGGAATAATCCCTTGGAACGGGTCCGAAAACAGTTCCACCTCCAACCCACAAAGGCGATCTTATTGAACCAGCCCTTGCTCTACCTGTGTGCTTCTGTGGCCAGGGTTTCCTGCCACCGCCTCTGACTTCACCCCTAGTTTTCGTCTTATGTGTCCCTTGCCTTTGATTAGCAAGATATGCCTTGACAGCAAGATATATCGCATGGTCATTTGGCTTTATCTCAAAAATATCGGGTCTTAATTCAACAAACTCACCCGTTTTCGTTCCGTCAATTTTATAAACCTCAATCTTCATCCCAATTTTTCACTTACTTTTTAAGTTAACTTAACTACCTTGACATAACTATTCTTCGCCCCCGGGACAGAGCCCTTAACAACAAGCAAATTCGCATCCGGTATCACCTCAACAACTTCAAGATTTCTCACCGTGACTTGCTCGTCTCCCATATGTCCTGCCATTCTTTGACCTTTAAATGTATGTGACGGGAAAGAGCTTGAACCAACTGAACCAGGAGCTCTATGTCTATCACTTTGACCGTGCGTTTTTGGACCCCCACCAAAACCATGTCTTTTGACAACTCCTTGAAAACCTTTACCTTTTGAGCGACCAGTAACCTTAACGATATCACCAACAGCAAAAATATCTTCAACCCTTATCTGATCGCCCGGCTTATACTTCCCTATATCAAAACCCTTAAACTCTTTTAGAACCCTCAAGAAAGGCGCACCTGCTTTCTTAAAGTGTCCTTGCAACGGCTTTGTGGTATGCTTCTCTTTCTTAAGTTCAAAACCAAGCTGTAACGCTTCATAGCCATCTTTTTCTTTCGTCTTCACCTGAACAACATAACAAGGTCCAACTTCAAGCACGGTACATGGTATAGCAACGCCATTTTCACCAAAAATTGTAGTCATCCCAAGTTTTTTCCCTATTAAACCGACCATTTTCTCAGAAATCATTTTTTTTATGTCTTTATCTCTACCTCAACACCAGCTGGCAAATCAAGCCTTGTCAAAGCGTCCATCGTCTTAGCGTTCCAACTCAAAATATCAATCAAGCGCTTATGCGTTCTTATCTCAAACTGCTCTCGCGATTTCTTATCAACATGTGGAGACCTTAAAACAGTAAAGACCGAGCGCTTTGTCGGCAGGGGTATAGGCCCTGAGACAATAGCGCCCGTCTTCTTTACCTCCTTAACTATCTTCTCGGCTGACTTGTCAATTAGACGATGATCGTATGATTTCAGCTTTATTCGGATTCTCCTTTGCTGTGCCATCTTTGGAAATTTTTTTATTCAAGTATTTTTGTTACAACACCTGCACCAACCGTCTTACCTCCTTCACGAATAGCAAACCTCAATCCTTCCTCCATAGCAACCGGAGCAATCAACTCTATCGTCAACCTCACATTATCTCCTGGCATAACCATCTCATAACCCTCTGGCAATCCGACAATCGTCCCAGTGACATCCGTCGTCCTAAAATAAAACTGTGGTCTATAACCCTTATAAAACGGAGTATGACGACCGCCCTCTTCTTTTGAGAGAACATAAACCTCTGCCTCAAACTTCGTATGCGGAGTTATGGTTCCAGGTGCAGCTATGACCATACCGCGCTCAAGTTCGTCTTTTTCAATACCACGCAAAAGCAAACCAACATTGTCCCCAGCAATCGCTTCATCAAGTTCCTTGCGGAACATTTCAATACCAGTGACAACCGTTTTCTTATGCTGTCCCAAACCGACAACTTCAACCTCATCACCGAGTTTAACTCTTCCTCTTTCAACACGTCCTGTTCCAACCGTCCCACGGCCAGTGATTGAGAAAACATCTTCAACAGGCATAAGGAACGGCTTATCAATATCGCGCTGTGGCAACGGGATATAGTTATCAATTGCATCAAGCAGTTGATAAATTGGCTGTAGATCAGGATGATCGGGTGTCGTCTCGGGCTTCATACCCGCCTCAAGCGCCTTCAATGCACTACCCCTGATAACAGGAACCTCATCGCCCGGGAACTCATACTTTTTCAAAAGGTCTCTTACCTCAAGCTCAACGAGGTCAAGAAGCTCAGGGTCATCAACCATATCAACCTTGTTCATAAAGACAACGATATATGGAACATTAACTTGCCTAGCAAGAAGGACATGTTCTCTGGTCTGAGGCATAACACCATCATTTGCAGCCACAACGAGAATAGCACCGTCCATCTGTGCTGCTCCAGTTATCATGTTCTTAATATAGTCGGCGTGACCTGGGCAGTCAACATGGGCATAATGTCTCTTTTCAGTTGAATACTCAACATGGGAAACAGCTATAGTAATTCCACGAGCCCTTTCCTCAGGAGCATTGTCAATTGATTCAAATGGCCTTGGCTGAGCAAGTCCTTTCTTCGCAAGCGCATAAGTTATCGCAGCGGTGAGAGTTGTCTTACCGTGATCAATATGACCTATTGTTCCAACATTAACATGAGGTTTGTCCCTTACAAATTTCTCCTTCGCCATAACTCCTTCTCTCCTTAATTTTTAGTTTTTAAACATTTAAAGTTTCTTTAGTTTTGCCTTTGACTTTTTCTATTAACATGTCGGCAATCTGCTGAGGCACTTCTTCGTAATGATGGAATTGCATCGTATAAATTGCCCTACCTTGAGTAATTGATCTCAATCTTGTAGCATAACCGAACATCTCAGCAAGCGGAACAAGCGCCTTTACAACCTGACCATCCTTTCTCATATTTATACCCTCAATTCTCCCACGTCTTGAATTCAAATCACCAATGACATCACCAAGATATTCATCCGGAGTCACTACTTCAACTTCCATTATTGGCTCAAGTAGCACGGGTTCAGCCTGCTTTGCAGCTTCTTTGAAGGCAATTGACGCTGCTATCTTAAAAGCGAGATCAGAAGAATCAACTTCGTGATATGAACCGTCAAACAAAGTAACTTTAACATCAACAACTGGATATCCAGCAATTATGCCGTTTTGCATCGCCTCTCTTATGCCTTGATCAACAGCAGGTATGAATTCCTTAGGGATTACTCCACCAACAATAGCATCAATAAATTCATATCCTTTGCCACGATTTGGTTCAATTTCAATCCACACATGACCATACTGACCGCGACCACCTGTCTGACGAATAAACTTACCCTCAGCCCTTGCCTTCCTGCGAATCGTCTCTTTATAAGCAACCTGCGGTTTTCCTATATTTGCCTCAACTCTGAACTCACGCCTTAATCTATCAACTATAATTTCAAGATGAAGCTCACCCATACCGCTTATCAAAGTTTGACCTGTCTCTTCGTCAACCGTGACCCTAAAGGTTGGGTCCTCATCCATAAGTTTTGAAAGCGCCTCACCAAGCTTATCCTGGTCAGCTTTCGTCTTAGGCTCAATAGCAACTGAAATAACCGGCTCCGGGAATTCCATCCTTTCAAGCAAAATGGGGTCATCCTCCGAACAAAGTGTATCCCCAGTCTTTGTATTTCTTAAACCAACTAAAGCAACGATATCACCAGCATACGCTTCTTCAACATCTTCCCTATGATTGGCGTGCATCCTTAAAATTCTACCAACACGCTCCTTTTTACCTTGCGTAGAATTATAAACATATGAACCCGACTTCAGCGTCCCGGAATAAACTCTTATAAATGTTAATTTTCCAACATAGGGATCAGTCATTATCTTAAAAGCAAGAGCTGTAAACTTTTCATCGTCTGAAACTTGTCTCACTACTCTGTCATCTTTAAATGGATGATGCCCAATTACCTGCCCATTATTTATGTCAAGAGGTGAAGGCAAATAATCAACAACAGCGTCAAGCAACCTTTGTATCCCCTTGTTTTTAAACGCAGAACCACAGAGGACAGGCACTATCTTGAATTCAAGCGTTGCCTTTCTAATTGCACTTTTAATCTCCTCTTCGCTTATCTCCTCACCATCAAGATACTTTACAAGCAAAGTATCATCAAATTCAGAGACCGATTCAAGCATTTTAGTTCTATACTCAACCGCCATATCAACAAGCTCTTTCGGTATATCAAACTCCTCCCAGGTAGATCCAAGCGTTTCTTCTTTATAAACAACCGCCTTCATTTTTATTAGATCAATTATACCTGTAAATAGCTCACCCTGACCCATCGGCAATTGTATCGGGACGGGATTTGCACCGAGTCGCTCACGGATCATATTGACAACATTAAAGAAATCGGCACCAACCCTGTCCATTTTATTCACAAAGGCAATCCTCGGAACGCGGTACTTATTTGCTTGTCTCCAAACCGTCTCGGATTGTGGTTCAACTCCACCAACAGCACAAAAGAGCGCAATCGCACCATCAAGCACACGAAGAGAGCGCTCAACCTCAACCGTAAAATCAACATGTCCGGGTGTATCTATAATGTTAATCCTATGCCCCCTCCAAAAGCATGTTGTAGCTGCACTTGTAATCGTTATACCGCGCTCTCTTTCCTGCGGAAGGAAATCCATCGTCGCTGAACCCTCGTGAACTTCACCCATACGGTGAATTCTTCCAGTATAATAAAGAATCCTCTCGGTCGTAGTTGTTTTACCCGCATCTATATGCGCCATTATACCTATATTTCGCGTCTTCTCTAACGGATACTCCCTTGGCATAAAATTAATGGCTCACCTCGTAAATTTTGTTTTTAAAATTTCACCACCTAAAATGAGCAAATGCCTTATTTGCCTCAGCCATCTTATGTGTATCTTCACGCTTTTTGACAGCCATACCTTCATTCCTTGCAGCAGCCATCATTTTGTTTTTAAAATTTCACCACCTAAAATGAGCAAATGCCTTATTTGCCTCAGCCATCTTATGTGTATCTTCACGCTTTTTGACAGCCATACCTTCATTCCTTGCAGCAGCCATCAACTCCTCAGCAAGTTTAACCATCATCGGCTTACCCTTTCTTTCGCGAGCATATTGAACAATCCATCTCAATGCCAAAGAGATACTCCTTTCTGGTCTAACCTCTATTGGAACTTGATATGTAGCTCCACCAACTCTGCGTGGTCTTACTTCAAGAACTGGCTTTACATTTTCAACAGCTTTTTTGAAAACCTCAAGAGGGTCCTGACCCGTCTTTTGTCTTATTATTTCAAAAGCGTTATACACAATCTTCCTTGCTATGCTTTTCTTCCCATCGCGCATGACCTTATTTATCAACTTTGCAACAAGCACATCACCATATTTTGGATCCGGTGCTATTTCTCTTGGCTCAGCTCTTCTCCTTCTCATGATTTAATTATTGCCTTTGTTGTTCTTTTGGCCTTTTCGCTCCGTACTTAGAACGACCTTGTTTGCGCCCCTCAACGCCAGCTGTATCAAGAGCCCCACGTATTATATGATACCTTACCCCAGGCAAATCCTTAACTCTACCTCCACGAACCAACACAATTGAGTGCTCCTGCAAATTGTGCCCTTCCCCAGGTATATAAGCGATGACCTCAATTCCATTTGTCAATCTAACCTTTGCAACTTTTCTAAGAGCTGAATTCGGCTTCTTCGGCGTAGTCGTATAAACCCTCACACATACACCTCTTTTTTGAGGACAACCCTGCAAAGCAGGGGATTTACTCTTCCATTTGACTTTTTCTCTGCCGTACCTTATTAATTGATTGATCGTCGGCAAAACCTACTCCTCAAATTTTATTTTTACAAGTTTCAAATTTAGCAAAAAAAATTAACATTAGCAAATTGATTACAAATTAAAGTTCGTGCACCACCCGGGACTCGAACCCGGAACCCACGGATTAAGAGTCCGTTGCTCTACCAGTTGAGCTAGTGGTGCAAACCTCTGATGAGGCGGTTTAAAATATAAAAAATTTTTCAAACAAAATCAAATTGAAATTACCCAGCCACTTAAAAAAATCTTCTTGAAAGAAAAACCAATTGTTCTTATATTAAAACAAAAATAATCCAACGACACAATAATGAGCTATCTCGTCACAGCAAGGAAATGGCGACCAACCAAGTTCGCCGAGGTTGTCGGACAGGAACATGTCACAGCAACACTTCTTAACTCGCTTAAACTTGGAAGAATTGCCCATGCCTATATCTTTGCCGGTCCAAGAGGGGTCGGGAAAACAACAGTTGCAAGAATACTTGCAAAAGCAATCAATTGCCTCAACCCGCAAAATTATGAGCCATGCAACGAATGTGAAATGTGCCTTGAAATCTCAAACGGACGCAGTATTGATGTGCTTGAAATAGACGGCGCCTCTAATAGAGGTATTGACGAAGTAAGAGACCTGCGTGAATCAGTAAGATATACACCTACAAAGGCAAAATACAAAGTTTATATCATTGACGAAGTCCATATGCTTACAAAAGAGGCTTTCAACGCTTTACTCAAAACCCTTGAAGAACCGCCCCCACATATTTTATTCATCTTCGCCACAACAGAACCACATAGAGTTCCACCAACAATTCTATCAAGATGCCAAAGATTTGACTTCAGAAGAATTGAAATAAACAAGATAATTGAACGCCTGAAATTAATATCCCAACAGGATAAAATTGAAATTGACGACGATTCCCTCTTCACCATAGCCAAAAAAGCGAATGGATCACTCAGAGATGCACTAAGCATATTTGATCAAGTCGTCTCGTTCTGCGGTGAAAAAATAAAGTTTGAGGATGTCTCAAAAGCACTCAACATAATTGACCAGGAAATTTTCTTTAAAGTTACGGATTTAGTCAAAAACAAAAATATAAAAGCTGGATTTGAACTTGTTGATGAAATCGTAAAACTTGGCTATGATTTCCAAGAGTTTTTAAGTGGTCTATCTGAACATCTGCGCAACTTCCTCGTTGTCAAGACGACAAACTCATCCGAGCTAATTGAAGCAACGGAATACTATAAGAACCGTTACCTTAATGAATCTAAAAGTTTTAACGAAGCGGATATATTAAGAATGCTTAAAATTGTGAACGAGGCGGAGATGACGATAAAATGGTCACCTCAACCGAGATTAAAACTTGAAATGGTTTTAACACAACTTGCAACATTAGATAGCACGGTTAAAATCCAAGAATTAATTTCAAAGATTGAAGACCTTGAAAGGAGGATAAACTCTGGAAATTTTAATTTCCCCCCTAAAGGGGGACAATCCTCAGATGAAGTGGTAAATCAACAGAAAGAAAAAACAACCTCTCAACAGGGGATTATACTTGAAGACCCGTTATACGGATATGAACTCAAACCGATAAAACCTCAAACATCGCAAGGGCAACTTAAAATTGATGAGCAAACAGCGCTGAACTTACTTCGTCAGAAATGGGATGAAATTGCAAAAGAAGCACAACAATATAATCTAAATCTCGCATCGTCGCTCAAACTTTCCTATCCGATTGAAATAAAAGAAAAGCGACTTAACATTGGTGTTGCTGGTGAAATTTACAGCGATTGGATAAAAAAGAACATAAAATTCATCCATCAAAAAGTAAAAGAAATATGCGGTGTTGAACTTGAAATAAAAACATCAATATGCGACATTGAAAAGTTCAAAGAGGATGTCGTAAATATCAACCCCGAATTAAAATTAAAAAAACTCATGGATGAATCCCCTATCGTCAAATCAATCATTGAAAACCTCGGTGCAAAACCGATTGATTAATAAATTTATCTGCCTTTTTCTCTTATCCCTCACATCTTTAAGCGCCGGGGAATTGAAATTTTCAAAGTATGCCAGTGAATTTATGTCAATTGGAATTGGCGGAAGAGCTCTGGGCATGGGAAATGCATTTACAAGTGTCGCAAACGATGTAACCTCAGGGTATTGGAACCCAGCAGGGCTTGCTGACCTAGTGGCAACTCAAATAATACTTATGCACGACGAAAGGTTCGCAGGAATAGTAAATTATGACTACATCGGTCTTGGGTTCAAACCTTCCTATGTGTACTCATTCGCCATCTCAATTATAAGGGTTGGGGTTGATGATATACCCTACACTGAGAATTCATTCATTGATAACAACGGCAATGGAATCTTTGACCCAGATGTTGATCGCCTTGACCCAGAGAAATTCTCATTTGTCTCATCATCCGACTGGATTGTCTTGACATCATTTGCAAAAGCTATAAATGATAGATTTTCAATTGGAGCGAGCGCAAAGCTTATCTACAGAAAAATCTCAAAAAACACAGGGATTGGCTTTGGATTTGACTTCGCATTAAAATACAAAATCTCAAAAACTTCAATCGGTTTGGTCTTAAAAGATGCAACTTCAACTTTGATATCCTGGGACACCGGGAGAAATGAACTTACCACACCGTCGCTTATCTTTGGTGCGAGCACCGAGCTTGAACTTTTATGGGGGAGATTCACACCAGCATTTGATTTAGTTTTCAGATTTGAAGGTAGAAACAAGACCGCACTTTTAGGCACAAACTTTGCAAGCGTTGACATAAACGCCGGGGTTGAATACATATATAAAGATGTGATCGCGGTGAGATTCGGATACACAGAAAATAAAGAACTCACACTCGGCACAGGGCTTAAGTTAAATCGGCTTGATATTGACTACTCATTTGCAAAATTTAACAGTGAACTTGGAAACACACATCGTATTTCTGCTAAGTTCTCATTGCATTAAAAATAAAGCTACCGAAAACGATGAAACTTTTTGCCCTTGCAGTGGCTGCACACCCAGATGATATAGAGTTAAGTTGTAGCGGAACGATAATCAAATTAACAGATAAAGGTCTCCCTGTTGGAATACTTGATTTAACGCGTGGGGAACTTGGCACAAGGGGAAATGAAAAGATAAGGAAAAAGGAGGCAAAAGAAGCTACGAAACTTATGGGCGTAAGCATAAGGGAAAATCTTGCTCTCCCGGATGGAAAAATACAAGTCACGATGGAGAACAAGATTGAAATAATAAAAATCATCAGAAAATTCCAACCCGAGATAATTTTTTCACCATATTGGATTGAAAGGCATCCAGATCACGAAAACACAAGCCGACTTGTCCGCGAGGCATGGTATCTTTCCGGGCTTGAAAAATTCAAAACAAAATTTAACGGCAAAATTCAAGAGCCATACCGACCGAAGAAAATCTTTTTCTATGTTCAGTATTTTTACCAGCAATTCATCCCGAACTTGATAATTGATATATCCGAAGTATTTGAGCGAAAGATCAAGGTGATTGAATGTTATAAATCACAATTTTTCAACCCGAATGTCAATCTGAAAGAAAAGGAAACGCTTTTGAGCACGCCCGACTTCAAAGAATATCTTATAGCAAGGGCGAGATTTTTCGGAGAAATGATCGGGAGAAAATATGGGGAACCATTTTTGACACTAAGCCCAATCGGGTTAAATGGAATTGATGAGGTCGTTTTACCAATAAGAAGTTAAACAAAAAGAGTTTTAAATTGAAACTTGAAGAACTGCTCGGACTTATAAATGTGCTGTTTTACTTACTACACTTTACAATTTTTTTCATCATAACACGAAGTAAATACAAAACCAGTGGTTTAAATTCAGCCCTTCTGATTTTGTTCTTCCTGCTTATAATTTTTTTCATCTCATTTCAAATCGGGAGTTTTTTAGGGCAGTTGCCTCTGCTTGGGAAAGATATGACAACAAGGTTGAAAGCAATACACGATACTTTAAGCATAACGATTGGGACGATAATTGAAACACCAATATGGTTTGCCTTTCTGAAAAAGAAAAAAGAAAAGGCAGATGAAACAACGAACGATAGCACTAATAGCACATGATAGGAAGAAGGCGGACATGGTAGCTTTTGCGACGAAGAATAAAAGGAAACTTGAAAAATTTAAACTCATTGGGACTGGGACAACCGCAAAAATAGTAAAGGAAAAAACAGGTCTAAATGTAAAGGCGTATCATTCAGGACCTTATGGAGGTGATGTTGAGATCGCAGCGCTTGTCGTCAAAGGGAAATGCGATGTTGTTATATTTTTGCACGATCCACTTGAACCTCATCCACACGACCCAGATATAAAGACACTTATGCGCGTTTGCGATGTATACAATGTCCCGCTCGCGACTAACCTTACAACAGCTGAAATAATTTTAAACTCAATCACCAAGTGAATAGCCAAGTTTGATTTTTTTAATTTTGAAAGTTAAATTTTTTTGGCTTAACAAATAAAAATTCAGTTCATCATGAACCCATTAAATGAGCTCATCGTTCGCACCCTGCCTCTCGTCCCAAGAAGGATTGTTCGCCACTTCGCAAGCAGATATATTGCAGGGGAGAAAATTGAAGACGCAATTCAAACCGTGAAAAAACTCAACGAACAAAAGAAACTCGCAACAATTGATGTCCTGGGTGAAAACATCACCACCGAGACCGAAGCAACCGAAGCTCTAAAAACTTACAAACTCGTCCTTAAAACGATAAAGGACTTCAACCTTGACTCAGACCTGTCAATCAAACTTACACAGCTTGGTTTGAAACTTGATTTTGAATTTTGTTATGCGAATGTTGAAGAACTTGTCAAACTGGCGAAAGAATATAACAACATCGTTGAAATTGATATGGAGGACTCATCAACTACGGATGCGACGCTTGAAATTTACAGAAGATTGAAATCAAAATTTGATAATGTTGGTGTCGCAATTCAAGCATATTTAAAACGAAGTGAAGAAGATATAAAATCACTTTTACCGCTAAAACCGAGGATAAGGTTGTGCAAGGGAATTTACATTGAACCTGAAACGATCGCTTACAAAAAGAAAGAACTCATCAATCACAACTTTAAACATCTCTTAAATCTGCTTCTCCAAAGCGACGCATATACCTGTATCGCAACACATGACGATGAGTTGATAAACGAAGCATATCACTTGATCAGAAAGTATGACCTGAAAAATGAACGCTTTGAATTTCAAATGCTTCTAGGTGTAAGACCAGAGCTTGGGAATAAAATCGTCTCAGATGGGTATAAACTCAGAATATATGTTCCCTTCGGTGAGAAATGGTATGCTTATTCAATGCGTAGGTTCAGGGAAAATCCGCAAATTGCAGGTTATGTCTTCAAAGCGATCTTCACAAGAAATTCATTCTAAATTTACGGGAGGTGAAAAAATATGACAGAAGTTTTAAATCAAATTCAGGAAATTGATGTTAAAAACATCCGCGCTCCCAGGGGAAACACTTTGATCTGTAAAGGTTGGGCTCAAGAAGCAGCTCTAAGGATGTTAATGAACAATCTTGATCCAGAAGTTGCTGAGAAACCTGAGGAACTCATCGTCTATGGTGGGACTGGAAAAGCTGCAAGAAATTGGGAATGTTTCCGCGCCATAGTTAACAGTTTGATAGAGCTTGAAAATGATGAGACGCTTTTAATTCAATCTGGCAAACCGGTTGGGATTTTCAAAACGCATGAATTCGCCCCGAGGGTTTTAATTTCAAATGCGATGCTTGTCCCGGCTTGGGCAACTTGGGATGAGTTCAGACGGCTTGAAGCGCTTGGTTTAACAATGTATGGACAGATGACAGCTGGAAGTTGGATTTACATCGGGACACAAGGGATTTTGCAAGGAACTTATGAGACATTTGCAGCTTGTGCAGACAAATATTTTGGAGGAACACTGGCTGGAAGATTTCTTCTAACATCTGGGCTTGGTGGGATGGGCGGTGCTCAACCTCTTGCAGCAACGATGAACGGAGCTTCTTTCCTCGGAGTTGAAGTTGACAGAAAAAGAATTGAAAGACGACTTCAAACTGGATATCTTGACAAGATGACCGATAATCTTGATGAGGCACTTGAAATCGTTTTAAAAGCAAAGGAAAAGAAAGAAGCGATATCAGTCGGACTCGTCGGAAACGCTGCGGATGTTCTCCCGGAAATTTTAAGAAGGGGAATAATTCCTGATATCGTAACAGATCAAACCTCGGCTCACGACACGCTCAATGGTTATGTCCCAAACGGCATACCGTATGAAGAAGCGCTTGAACTTCGCAAGAAAGACCCGCAAAAGTATATCCAAATGGCGAAACGCTCAATCGTTGAACATGTCAAAGCAATGCTTGAATTCAAAAGAAAAGGTGCCATCGTTTTTGATTACGGAAACAATATAAGAGGTGAAGCTTACGCAAACGGTGTTAAAGATGCGTTTGAAATACCCGGATTCGTCCACGAATTTATAAGACCCCTTTTCTGCGAGGGGCGAGGTCCATTTAGATGGGTTGCATTAAGCGGTGACCCTGAAGACATCTATGCAACTGATGAAGCGGTGATAAAGACATTTCCGGAGAATAAATCGCTTGTGCGTTGGATTCAGAAGGCACAAAAGCATGTCAAGTTTCAGGGGCTTCCTGCAAGGATATGCTGGCTTGGATACGGCGAAAGGGCAAAGATGGGAAAGATTTTTAACGAGATGGTAAGAGCAGGCGAAGTAAAGGCACCAATCGTAATAGGGCGAGACCATCTTGACACTGGTTCAGTTGCGTCCCCAAATCGTGAGACCGAGAAGATGAAAGACGGCAGCGACGCAATCGCCGACTGGCCAATACTTAATGCACTATTAAACGCTGTAGCCGGGGCAAGCTGGGTAGCCGTTCATCACGGCGGTGGTGTTGGAATAGGCTTGTCAATTCACGCCGGAATGGTCGTAGTCGCCGATGGGACAAAAGAAATGGAAATACGACTTGAAAGGGTCTTAACAACCGACCCAGGGCTTGGAATTGTCAGACACGCCGACGCTGGATATGAAAAAGCAATTGAAATAGCAAAAAAATTCGGAATAAAAATACCAATGCTGAAATAAACCTACAAAACACACTTGCAAATGGAAGCCAAACCCAATTTAGACGAACTCATAAGCAGATACTCTACTAAAATTTTTCGGGAATGCGAAAAACTATCTTCAAGCGGTGTTAATGAAACCGAGTTTCGTCAACCGATTGACCATATGCTTGAGGATTTTTGTGCTGAAGCGAGATTAAATCCATTGGCTCGTTCTGAGTATACCCTTGCAACGGGACGAGCCGATGCCGTCTTCAACCGCTTGGTCATTGAGTATGAGCGACCGGGGACACTTTCTGATCGGCTTGCTCATCAGGCAACTGCTCATGCTGTTGACCAGGTTAAAAGATACATTTCGGGGCTTGCACAGCGACAACGCCACGAGCTTACACGCATGGCAGGCGTTGTATTTGACGGTCGCTACATCATCTTCGTCCGCTACCGAATGGGTGATTTCGCTGTGGAACGACCCGCTCCCACTACGAAAGAGTCGCTGGAGCGTTTCCTTTGGTGGCTTGCCAGCACCGCCTCGGGAATTGCACTGACGGCTGAAAACCTGAACCGTGACTTTTCCATTGAGCAACTTCGGACGCAAAACATTTTGCGAGCTCTGGTGAAAGGGCTGGACAACGCACTCGTCAAAAGCCCAGACCGAATGGTCAACAATCTTTTTGAGCAATGGCGAATCTTCTTCAGCCAGTCCATTGATTACAGCGAAGCCTTCGGCGGACGAAAACTTGAGCCACTCAAAAAGTGGGTTAACAAAGCGGGGTTAGACATCAAAACTCCACAAGAAGCGGAGCGCTTCTTCTTTGCCCTCCACACCTACTTCGCTCTCTTGGTCAAACTCCTCGCTTGGCTTGCCCTGTCAAGGCACATGGCGGTGAGGTTAGGCGCCCCGTCGTTCGGCGAACTGATAAGCGCCGATAGTGACACGCTCCACCGACGCTTGAGGGAGTTGGAGGAAGGCAGCATCTTCCGCCACTACGGGCTGACGAATTTGCTTGAGGGCGACTTTTTCGCTTGGTATCTCTTCGCTTGGGACAAATCTATTGAAAACGGCATCCGAGAACTACTCAAACGCTTGGATGAATACGACCCAACAACGCTTTCAATCCATCCCGAAGAGAGCCGCGACCTGTTCAAAAAACTCTACCACTACCTTTTGCCCCGACAAATTCGCCACAACCTCGGCGAATACTACACGCCCGACTGGCTCGCCCAACGGCTACTTAATCAGGTAGACAACGAGTTTTTCACTGCTGACCCGCGCAGGAACGAGCGTCGGCTGCGGGAGAAACTCCTAAAAACCCGCTGGCTTGACCCCGCCTGCGGCTCTGGAACTTTCCTAGTCCTCATCATCGCCCGAATGAAAGATTTGGGACAGGATTTGATGGTGAACGAGACTGAATTACTGAATGCCATTCTCAACAATGTCGTCGGCTTTGACCTGAACCCGCTGGCTGTGCTGACAGCGCGGGTGAACTATCTTTTGGCGACCGCTGATTTACTTAAGCATCGCAAGGGTGAGATTATGATTCCTGTCTATCTTGCTGATTCCGTCCGAACGCCCGCTATGGGTGAAACTTTGCTGACTGCTGACACATACGAGTTTCCCACTGCTGTCGGAAACTTCCTCGTCCCTGCAATCTTGTGCACTAAGGAGCGCTTTGACAAGTTCTGCAACATTCTTGAAGAGAGCGTTCGGGCAGAAATTAGAGCTGATGCTTTCATCCGTCGCATTGAAAGGGAACTGGCACTGCCGAAGTTGCAAAAAAGAGATGCTGATTTAATAAGGGAAGTCTATGAGCGGATTTTGGAGCTGCATCGTCAAGGCATGAACGGGCTTTGGGCGCGCTTACTCAAAAACAACTTCGCACCACTCACTGTCGGTCAGTTTGACTACATCGTCGGCAACCCGCCTTGGGTGAACTGGGAAAATTTGCCTGACGGATATCGGCAGGCAATTAAGCCGATCTGGGAACGGTATGGACTCTTTCCCCACGGCGGGATGGACACAATTCTAGGCAAGGGGAAAAAAGATATCTCAATGCTGATGACTTTCACCGTTATGGATAGGCTACTTCATGGGGGAGGAAAACTTGGCTTTGTCATCACCCAATCCGTTTTCAAAACAGCAGGCGCAGGGCAAGGCTTTCGTCGTTTCCAAATCCCAAAGTCCAGTAGTAAAGTTGTGCCATTAAAAGTTCTCCATGTTGACGACATGGTTTCGCTTCAGCCTTTTGAAGGCGCTTCAAACCGAACGGCTGTGATGGTTTTGGAGAAGGGCAAGCCGACAACTTACCCTGTCCCCTACACCGTTTGGCGGAAGGTCAAAGGGGCACGATTCACCTACGACAGCACGCTTGAGGAAGTCACTGAAGCCACAGTGCGTTTGAACTTCGTCGCCGAGCCCGTTGACCCAAGCGACCCGACATCGCCTTGGCTTACCGCCCGACCAAAAGCCATAAAAGCCGTCCGTAAAGTGCTGGGCAAGTCGGATTACGAGGCGCATGAAGGCGTTAACACTGGCGGTGCCAATGCGGTCTATTGGATTGACATCGTCCTCAAGCGCCCTGATGGTTTGGTGGTGGTGCAAAACATCACCGAAGGCGCAAAGGTGAAGGTTGAAGAAGTGACCGAAACGATTGAGCCGGACCTGCTTTATCCGCTCCTTAGGGGAAGGGATATAAAACGGTGGCAAGCCGAACCGTCCGCATTCATCATTATGCCACACACAATAGAAACCAAGTGGAATGCAATTGCGGAGCAGGAACTCCAAGTCAGCTTTCCCAGAACTTACGGATACCTTAAGCGATTTAGAGATATCCTTTTAGGCAGACGAAGCGGATGGTATCAAAAAGCCAAAGATAGGTTGCCCTTCTATATCATGTTTGCCATAAGTGACTACACCTTCGCCCCGTGGAAGGTGGTGTGGCGGGAACAGGCGAGCACGATGACTGCAAGCGTGGTCGGTCTAAAGGACAACAAACCTACTGTGCCCGATCACAAACTGATGCTG